>ERZ1026862.182-NODE-182-length-41064-cov-7.918481_pt1 | contig 41064 bp, 27 predicted proteins | sample MGYA00380161_ERZ1026862 | MGnify/ENA primary metagenome ERZ1026862 (study PRJEB33269, sample SAMEA4719797) | human gut metagenome | biome: human-associated habitat; feature: organic feature; material: feces | place: Cameroon | collected 2013-10 ... | reverse complement strand
AGGCAAAAAATGCGTAGGATTTTGAAGCGATTTTGAACACCCTACCTTACAGGGGTAGCTGTCGCCTCTCTACCAATCTTGATTTTTCGGAATTTTGAACACCCAACCCGCGAGGGCTAATTCTTTGCCACCTCTTCCGCGACCGCGAAAAAACAGACGGCATCCCAACATAAAAATCCATCCCCCTTCAGTCTTTCCCCAAGATGCCTTAGAAGTAATCTACCTTCGGCCGATGGTAATGCTGCCCGCGGCCGAGGGTAGCGCTACTCGCGGCCGCAGGTTGCGCTACTCGCGGCCGCGAGCAGCAGACAAAGAATTAGGCTTGGCGTAACAGTGTACCTTTTCTGAAGATATTCCGCAAGCCACCGCCAGATGTTGCAACGTTTTGGTAATCTGTGCGATGATCCACATTTCACTTTCCGATGGACTGCACACTGCGGCGCACGCCCTTGGAAATTTCCACGAACATGAAGCTCGGCTTGTTGGAATGAATCTGCTTTTCATATTTGGCATACTCCTTGGCGGCATATTCCTTCGACTTCTCAAACGTGAGGCGCGACATCTCGCCCTGGGAGCGTCCCTGCATGGTGGAGTCGAGGCGTTCCTCGGGGAAGTAGTCGTCGAGGTCCACATCGCCAATCATCGTGGTTTCAAGCACCTCAAGATGCTTCTTCGAGGCATCGGTGTAATAACCAACAAACATGTGGCGGGGAATCTGGATGAGAACGGGCGTGATGTTGATGGCACGCAGGAGCGAAGCGAAGAGCACGGAACCATCCACGCAATTGATTTGCGACGTATTGAGGGCATCTTCAAACGTGCGGACACGTTGGGCATAGACCACGTTGCTCGAGAGACTGGAATAGGACACAGAACTATATTTGAAGCCCCGCTTCTGCAACACATTCCACAAGGCATACACTTGCTTGTCGACGGCATCCTTGGCCTTCGATTGATAGCCCAAGAAACGGCGCACGATGCGCGTGCTCAATGCCTCGCGCAACACTTGGTCGATCAGCGGATTCTCTTCGTTGACATAGGCAGCGAAGAAGAGGCGCGTGCTGATGAAGTTGGTAGAGCCGTCGGCGTTCTGGTGGTTATAGCCCAAAAGACATTCGTTGATGCTGCGCATGGAGAAGGTGCGCATGCGCTGCCCATAGTCCTTGCCGTTCATCTCGACATTGGCCACCACGCTGACTGGTTCGGCCTGCGTGTTGCTCCTCAAAGCGTCGTAGCGCCAAAGCACATCGGGATAGACCACATAGTCGGTCTTGCCCTCCGGCAGCACAAAAGTGGAGACGGAACGGGCGTAGAAAGGTGTCTCTTGCAACTCAACGCGCACCAAGGAGTTGGGGCGTCCGCTCCGTATCTTGACGGCGAAGAGCGACTTGGGATTGCCAACATACGTGGAATCCATCGGTTTGATGATTTCGGCATCGGTTGTTGCCACAGAGAGGATGGCCGAAGGAAAGAGATTGCCTCCGAGCTGGTCAACGATTTCAAAATCGTTTAACCCCGGACGGAAAAAACCGAAATAGGCGCAGATGCCAACAACGGCAACCACAACGCCAAGGATAACGCGCCGCGTAGTACGCGTGGTGCGTTCTGTCCACTGTTTTTTAAATTTGGAAGTACTTATCATAACGCGTTTTTTTGATTTGCTGGAGAGCGGAATGTTTGGTGAGTCTGAAGTAGGTGGCCACCTACTTAGTAATGGTAAAATAGCTCAACTTTTTCTTTCACCATTACTTAAAACACAAGCAGATTCCAAATAACATCGGGAAGGTTACGCCGCATATTTAGAATCTGCTTGGAAAAGATTAAGTATAAGTAATTGGTCAAAAATATGTTCGTCTTACAATGAGTTGACAATGTCCACCACCATGAAATAAACATACGTGGCAGGCACGGCCATCATGGCGGAATCGAAGCGGTCGAGAATGCCGCCGTGTCCGGGCAATATCTTTCCGCTGTCTTTGATATTGAGACAACGCTTAAAGGTGCTCTCAAACAAATCGCCTAAGGTGCCGAAAAAGCTGACCACCACGGCAAAGCCCAACCAAACGGGCAGACTGTATGTGGCGAAGAAATGCCACAGGATGCAAGCTGCAACGAGACAGAGCACGCCGCCGCCGATGGTGCCCACCCAGGTCTTGTTGGGAGAAACCCTTGGCGACATCTTCTTCGGGAAATAGTTGTGGAGCAAACTGCCCGTGCAATAGGCACCAGTGTCGTTCGTCCACAAGAAAATGAACACAGAGAGGGGCAACACGTAGGAATATCCCTCGCCACATTCCGCTCCTGTCATTCCCAAGATACAAAGCAAGGCAAAGGGGCCTGCCGTGTAGATGTGGGAGAAAACGGAAACGGAGAGATCAACGATGGAATCTGACTCCGACTCTTCATCGTACGTCATGATGACTTTCACCATCATCGCCACGAGAAGGAAGATGTATGGAATGAAAGCAAAGACCAAGTTCATGCCAGGAGCCAGAAGACTTTGCGACATCAGAATGACGAGAAAGAGGATGAAGGCGCCCACAGGATTGGCGAAACGCATCGTGCTGAGATAGCCATGTCGGTCGTAATTGTAGCTAAACTCCCAATTGGCCAACACTGCAACAATCAAAGAGAAAACGATGCAGCTGACCAAACTGTGGACGAGACAAAACACCGTCAGAGCAACAAAGAGTACGCCTGTTATGGTTCGTAACACTAAATTTTTCATATTCTTATCTTTTAGCCGTGTTCTAAATTATCACTTTTAAAATCACGCATAGATTTCGTTCAAGCTTTCGGGGCCTCGTCTGAAGCCTTCGATGAAGCTTCGCCCTGCGCCTCCGTTGCTTGCGCGTCCTGCGCCGCTGGAGCCTCAGCTTTTTCTGACTGAACCGCTACGGGCTGCGTGGAAGAAACCGTTGACGGGGAAGGCGAAACCGTTGCCTGCTCGTTGGCGGACTTTTCAGCGCTTTCGGCCAAGGCTTTTTCTTCCTCTTCCTGGATTTCATCGGCGCGGCTCTTCCAAGGACGCTTGCCAAAGATTCTTTCAACGTCTTCCGTGAAGATCACTTCGCGCTCCATGAGAAGCGAAGCCAACTGACGATGCTTCTCAGCGTTGTCCTGCAAGATTTTCTTGGCACGCTCGTATTGCGTCGAGATGAGATTCTTGACCTCTTGGTCGATGGTCTCAGCCGTCTTGTCGGAATAGGGCTTGGTGAAGTTGTATTCCTGATTGTTGTAATAGCAGAGGTTGGAAAGTTCATCGCTCATACCCAAATAGGCCACCATGCCGTAAGCACGCTTGGTGACGCGCTCCAAATCGTTGAGCGCACCGCTGGAGACATGGCCGAGGAACACTTCCTCTGCGGCACGTCCGGCCAGAGTTGCACAGATTTCGTCGAGCATCTGCTCCTTGGTCGTGATGCTACGCTCCTCGGGCAGATACCAAGCGGCACCGAGCGACTGGCCACGGGGCACAATCGTCACCTTCACCAAAGGATTGGCATATTTCAAGAGCCATGAAACAGAAGCATGGCCAGCCTCATGGACGGATATGGCACGCTTTTCGCCCTGCGTCATCACCTTGGTTTTCTTTTCGAGGCCGCCGATGATTCGGTCAACGGCATCGAGGAAATCTTGCTTGCACACGGCCTGACGGTTGCGACGGGCTGCAATCAGAGCGGCTTCATTACATACGTTGGCGATGTCGGCGCCAGAGAATCCCGGTGTCTGACGCGCCAGAAAGTCCACATCGAGGTCGTCTGCAAGTTTGAGCGGACGCAAATGGACATTGAAGATGGCGACACGCTCCGACAATTCGGGAAGGTCAACATGGATTTGACGATCGAAACGTCCGGCACGCAAGAGGGCCGAGTCGAGGATTTCAACGCGGTTGGTCGCCGCCAGAATGATGACGCCAGAGTTGGTGCCGAAGCCGTCCATCTCTGTGAGCAACTGGTTGAGGGTGTTTTCGCGCTCGTCGTTTCCACCGAATGCGGGGTTCTTGCCTCTGGAGCGTCCGATGGCATCAATTTCGTCGATGAAGATGATGCAGGGCGCTTTTTCCTTGGCCTGTCGGAAGAGGTCGCGCACGCGACTGGCACCGACGCCGACAAACATTTCCACGAAGTCGCTACCGGCCAAAGAGAAGAAAGGCACGTCGGCCTCGCCGGCAACGGCCTTGGCCAAGAGGGTCTTACCAGTTCCAGGAGGGCCCACGAGCAATGCGCCCTTGGGAATCTTGCCGCCCAGTTCGGTATATTTCTTCGGGTTTTTCAGGAAGTCAACGATTTCCTGAACCTCCTGTTTGGCGCCTTCCTGTCCGGCCACATCCTTGAAGGTGACATTGGTGCCTTGACCTTTTTCAAAGAGGCGGGCCTTGCTCTTGCCGACACCGAAAATGCCGGCTCCGCCACCTGCTCCGCCCGAACTGCCACCGCTCATGCGGCGCATGAAATAAAACCAGAGGAAGACGAGCAGGATGATGGGCAGAAAACTGCTCAAAAGGCTCATGAAGAAATTGCTCGACTCCTCATAGCTCAGCGGCACATTGCACGAGTCGACGAAATCGCCCAACTTGTCGATATTGGCTGGGCCTTCTGTCGAGACGGTCGGGGCCTTTCCCGTGCGGTCCATTCCTTGGTTGAACACCTTGCGAATGACTTCCGCATTTGTTACCAGCGTGAGGCGTGCCGTTCCGTCGGTTTTGTTGATGACCACGCTCTTGGCATAGCCATTCTGAATGTAGGCACGGAATTGCGTGAGGTTGACCTCCTTATTCACCCCGCCGACACTGTCTTTGCCTTGGAAGAGCATAAACACCAACCCAGCAATGATGGCAATGTAGAGCCAATTGAGGTTGAAGCGGGGCATTTTGTTTTTCTTGTTCTGATTGTTCATTTGATTTATACGCGTTTGAGATGTCCTGAAAGCAGTTCATCCCGTTGTTTATCCACAGGGAGAGCGCCTGCTGGCTGCCCGTTGTTTGCAAGAAGCGGGCAAACTCTAAAAATCGTCTGAGAGCACGACCGAGGTTCGTTGCGAAACGGCAGAGGCGCGGTTGGCCCTGTGTCAGTCGATGTTAGGAATCTGCTCGAGTTTCGCGTCTTCCCAAAGATGTTCCAAATCATAATGCTCGCGGGTTTCTGGCACAAAGATGTGCACCATCACCGTGCCATAGTCCATTGCCACCCAAACGGCATTCTGACGTCCAGCAATGAGCGTGGGGTGCTCGCCGTATTGTTTTCCCGTAAATTCTTCAACGGAATCGGTGACGGCATCCACCTGCTGCGGAGAACCGCAGGTGCAGATAACGAAATAATCACAAGGAGCCGTCGCTATTTTCGTGAGATTGGCGACTGCGATGTCGCGACCTTTTTTTTCCTGAATACCTTCGATGATTGATTTGACCAAATCTGTCGTATTGTTCATTACTTTCTGATAGATATATTTGATAATGTTTCTATTTTTCACCCTCGCAACACCCCTTTCGTCAAGGGCCTATTGCAGTTGGTATGCAAAGTTAAGAGGATTTCTTTGATTGGTGAAATCAGCCCCGACAAATGTGGGACATTTTTTTGATTTTTAGGTATTAGAAGGAGGCTGGCAACAACCTGATTCGACATCGTCCTGCCTTTCTTCGTTATGCCCTGACAATTCGCGCATAAAAAAGATGGTAAAACAAGGGCCAAGATAACGTGGCGCTTGTTTTACCATCTATGTTATTATTGCTGCAATGTAGCCAATGCGGTTTCCCCAGGAAGGGGGAAAAGGGGCGGAAGGAGGAAGGATGGCGTGCTGCACATCATGAGGCACCTACAAAAGGGGGCACATCGTCTGCACACAGGTCTCCCCTCTCCTTCCGCAGACTTTCCTCGCTTACTTGCGGAACTTGTGGACGCGCTGCTGCTTGCCCGTGTTGATGACGAGCAGGTAGGTGCCAGAGGGCAGGTTGCCGAGAGAAAGCACATGCTGCGAAGCGGCTTGCTTCACGGCGTCTTTCACCAAAGTGACGCCACCGAGGTTGACAACGGTGAAGGTGGTGGCGGCAGGTATCTGTCCGCTCACGGTCAGAGCGTTGCCAGCGTTTGCCACCTTCAAGGCAGTGAGTTCGTCAGAGGTGGCCGCATTGATGCCGTCAGCGGTGTTGTCAACGGCCGAGAAGCGGAGCACATAGGAATAGCTGCCCGATGAAGGAATCTGGTATTCAGAGAGCGTGCCCGTTCCCTGTCCGCAGCTGCCGTTGCCCAAGCCCTTCTGCAAATAGTCGAAATGGGCGGTGAGCTTGCTGCCCGCGTTCAACTCCCAAGGATGGCGCGTGTTGTAGAGCGTTTCGTCGTCATATTCCAAGAGAGAGAAGGCCACCTGTCCGTCGGTCTCCACCTTGACGCCGTTGCCGGTTTCGGGGTCTTTCACAACGAGTTCGCGGAGGTCCATGTGGTTGCCACACGACTGCGGATGGCTGTATTCTTCAAACATATCAGAGACCGTGGTGGTGTAACGGCCGATGTACGCTCCGTTGTTTCGGTCAATATAAGTGGCCCAAGGACCACGGCCATAGTAGCTCACCTCGGAGAGGTTGGCAGGAAGTTTCATGGCCATGCCCAGGCGGCGCAAATCGCCCGATTGCGGCATGTAAGTGGCTTTAAAGTCTACCACACCGGTGTTGTAGATGGTGTAGAGGAAGACATAGTTGCACTTCGTTCCTGTGCCGTTGACCGTCACCACAACCTGACTGCCGTCGTCGGCCTTGCTGACCGAGAGGGTGCGGCTGCTGATGCCGTTACTCTTGTCGTAGCCTCCGCCATAATACGGTTCGGCGGCGCCATCATTTTCCACCCATCTGAAATTGCTATATTCAGGGCCTTCGCTCATCGAAGCGGTGAGGTCAACGCCGTCGAGCGTCCAGTTCTTCAACTGTCCGTTGGCCGAGAACACCATCTTCAGGTGCTTGTTTTCGATGGTCTGCGTTCCAGCACCGCTCGTCACGGTGAGGGGCTCGCCCTTCTTTGTGTCAACGGCGGCCAGCTTGGCACGTGTCTTGAGCGTGTATTGCGCGTCGGCGACAACGTAACCAGCTTCCGCCCACGGGGTGGCTTCCTTCAGGCAAGCCTGTACGGAGAGCAGCACTTCGTCGTCATCGTCGGATTCGAAGGTATAAGGCAGTTTCACCACGGAGGACTTGCCCGCAGCGATGGCTGGGAAGTCAAGGGTGCCGTTTTCAACAGCATGGCCGTTCTTCAGAATGGTGTACTTCAACTGGAAGTTGTCGAGCGTCAAGAAAGCATAGCCATTCTTCACAGAGAGGCTCTTCGTTCTTGCGTTGAAGTTATTGAACTTCACATACTGGTAGACCTTCTTGACCTCGGTGAGCTTCGACGTCCAGGCGCGGTCGGCGGTGATGATGCCGTTGTTGACAAAGTTGAACTGGTGGGGGCCAGGGTAGTCGAAACCGCTTCTAAACTTGTTGAAACCATTGATGGTGGTCTTGCCTGATTTGATGTCGGCAGCGTCGTAGATCGACTGGTCGACCCAGTCCCAAATGCAACCGCCGATGCCGTAGGTGCTCGACTCGATGATGTCCCAATATTCCTTGAGGTTTCCAACGGCGTTGCCCATTGCATGGGCATATTCACACATGAAATAGGGCTGTCTCTTGGAATTGTTGTTGGCCTGGTTTTTCGCAGTGCTGATGTTGGGATACATCACACTATAGAGGTCGGTGGCCGTGTCGTTGGCACGGGTGGCGCCTTCGTAGTGGATGATTCTCGGATCGAGGGCACGAGTGGCCTCGTAGGTGGCATGGAAGTTCAAACCAGAGTTGCTCTCATTTCCCAAACTCCAGAAGATGACGGAGGGGAAGTTGCGGTCGCGGAGCACCATGCGCACTGTGCGGTCAACATATTGTGCGGTCCACGAGGGAGCGAAGGTGATGCCGGAGGCTCCGCTGTTTTCCCAATTGAAATGGCATTCAACGTCGGCCTCATCCATGCAGTAGAGACCATAATAGTCAAACATGGCGTACATCTTGGCCTGGCGCGGATAGTGACTGGTGCGCACGGTGTTGACATTGGCCTGTTTCATCATTTCGATGTCTTTCAACATGGTCGGCACGTCAATGGAACGGCCGTAGATGGGGTGCGTGTCTTGCGTGTTGACGCCTTTGAACAAAACGGGCTTGCCGTTGACGTAGACTTTATTGCTGCGGATGGCAACATGGCGGAAACCATATTTCGTTGAAAAGGCTTCTTCTTCAACACCGCTTTCCGCATCGAGAAGCGACACCTGGACGGTGTAGAGCGTCGGGGTCTCTGCCGACCATAATTGCAGATTGCTCAGACCTTCGAAGGTGACGGAGGCCTGTGCCTCTTCGGTGCCCGTCGCTGCCACATTGGTCTGTTGGCTGGCAACTTCCTGGCCGTCGGGGCCGATGAGGGTGGCCTTGATGGTCTTGCTGTATTTTTCTCCCTGTGGGTTGGCCACGAGGAAGTCAACCTGCATGCTGCCACTATTGTAGCTGAGCGGTTTGAGATTAGCCGTGATATAGTGGTCGCGGATGTAGGTCTTCGGCACCGCCATGAGATAGACATCGCGGTGGATGCCGCTCATGTGCCACATGTCTTGTCCTTCGAGATAAGAACCATCGCTCCATCGGATTACCTGTACGGAGACGTTGTTCTCGCCCTCGCGCACCACGTTGGTCAGGTCAAACTCGGCATCGTTGTTGCTGCCTTGCGTGTAACCGACATATTTTCCGTTTACCCAAACGAAGGCCGCACTGTAAATACCGTCGAAGTGCAACAAGACGCGCTGGTCTTTCCAGTTCTCTGGCAAGGTAAAGGTGCGACGGTAGGAGGCCACGGAGTTGGTCAGTCCGCTCTTCATCTGAATGGTGGGCGGATTGTTTTGGAAGGGATAGTTGACATTGATATAGAGCGGCTGGCCGTAGCCCTTCATTTCGAGGCAGGAAGGCACTTCGATATCGTCCCACTTAGAGACGTCGGCATCGTCGCCCCAGAAGGCTTTTTCGCCCGGACGGCTTCCGGGAGCACTCACATAATTGAGTTTCCACGTGCCGTTAAGGCTCATCACACGGTCGCTCTGCGGCGTCTCCCAAGGTTTGGCATAGTGTGCAGCATCGGCGAGCATGGCAGCCGTTGTGCTATACGGGATATAGTAGGCATGGCCTTTCTCTTTATTTTCCTCGAAGAAGGTCTCGTCTTCCCAGTGATTGCGAGGCGGCATAGCTGGATTCTCCACGTAGGTGAGGGTGAAATAAGTGTTGCGGTCGTTGGCGCTCGTTGTCATCGTTGTGGTGCCCGACGACTGTGCCGAGAGATAAAATTTGGTACTGCCCTGCTTGTAGACCAACTGGTAGACGTCGTCCAGGCCATTAACCGGCTGGATGCTCACCAACTGGTTTTCTTTGTTGGAAGCCGTCCACTGAAGCGGCACACGCTTGCCGCCGAGGGCTGCGTCGATGGCCAAACCGCCGCGCATACTGAAAAGAATGACCTGAGAAGGGGCTGAAGCCTTGGGTGCCAGGGCAATCTGCCAGGCCTGTCCCCAGTTGCCTTCTTCATATTGATCGGCAAAAATGCGGCTGTCGGTGTCGTAGCTCTGACGGTTGGAGAGAACAAGATTTGGCGACTGCTGACGCGCGATGACGTAGTTGTAGCCCACGATGCCGGCAGGGACGGGTTTCTCCGTAGCCACGAAGCGAAACTGCATATCGTCGGAAAATCCGGCGGCGGTGGCGTTCATGGTGAGGGCGGTGCCCGATTGCGTAACGGCGTAAGAGGCATCGCTGCTTACCAAGGCGAAGAGCTCGTCATTACCTTCAATTTTCTGCGCATAGAATTTCTGATTTTCATTGGCTGCCTCATACATCCACTGAATGAGTTTCTTGCCGCCAGTGAGCCCCATGTCCATCGACAATCCTGAGTGTGGATTGACAATGGCGAAGCTGTTTCCGTCGCCGTCTGGGGTTGGAACGACCACCCAGTCCTGGCCTTCGTCGGTCTCAGAACTTGCAGCCAACGTGATGGGCGCACTTTTTTCTTTACTGCCAGAATTGGTCAGAGCCAACCCCGTTTTGTTGCTGACGATGTGATAAATCACATTGGCTTTCCACGGAACGCCGGCCACGGCGGTCAGCGATACCAAGCAGCTGGCGAGAAGCGTGATGAGATGCTTGCTCCTGCAGGATTTAAATGATAAACGCATACTTGTATTCTGATTTATTATTGATTGTTTTCTCTTGAAACGCCAAGCAGGGAGGCGGCTGCCTACTTATTGCCGCCCCCCAAAGCCAACCATAGTTTGTTGTCGGGATAATCGGCGGTGACGTCGATTGCCTGGTGGCTTACGGGATGCTCGAAGGCAATGTGGCGTGCGTGGAGCGAGATACTGCCATCGGGATTGCTGCGCGGCGAACCGTATTTGAGGTCTCCCTTGATGGGCATGCCCAGAGAGGAAAGCTGGCAACGTATCTGGTGGTGGCGGCCTGTGTGGAGGCGCACCTCCAAGAGGTTGTAGCGATCACCGCGACCGATGATGCGATAGTCGAGTACGGCTCGCTTGCTGCCGGCCACTTCCCGCGGATGTGAAAATGCCTTGTTCTGGCGCTCGTTGCGTGTGAGCCAGGTGTCAACAGTGACCCACTCGCCATCGGGCGTTGCCACACTTTTCTCCGTTGCTGGAACGATGGCCTGATAGGTTTTCTGGATTTTCCCCGTGCGAAACATGTCGTTGAGACGCGAAAGCGCTTTGCTCGTTCTGGCAAAGACAACAACGCCGCTTACGGGGCGGTCGAGGCGGTGTACCACGCCGAGAAACACGTCGCCCGGTTTGGCATATTTTTCTTTGATGTAGGCTTTCACGTCGTCGGCCAAGGTGCGGTCGCCCGTTTTGTCGCCTTGCACGATTTCGCCGGCCTGTTTGTTGACGATGATAATGTGGTTATCTTCGTAGATTACTTTCATTGCAAATGGTTGTTCGAAAACTTCTTACTGATGGAGGTATTCCAAGTTTTTGTGGAAAAACACTGGAGAATGGCCTGTAAATTCAGGCACAACGGTTTGTCATTTTTTCCGCTCGTCGATGAATTTCACCGGCTTACGCGCCATATTTGGGAAATTGATTTGGCGCATCGTCTCCGCGTCAATGACTTCCACCCTTGGCGCCACACGAATGCGGGAGCGGAAGCGGTCTTTCAAGTCCTTGACCACGTCGAACTCCGTTTGACCTTTCACGGCCACCTTCACGAGCACATCGTCGGTGCCAGCATCACTGTCGCCGACCACTACGACGTAGCCTCCCACATACGGTGTGCCCTCAAGTACATCGTTGAGCGCTGGCGGATAGAGCGTTGTCCCTTTGAGCTTAATCATATTGTGCTTGCGACCAACAATCGGCGTGAGACGGAAGGAATTGCGTCCGCAACGGCAAGGCGCCGTGATTTTCGCTGCCATATCCCCCGTGCGGAAGCGCAGCAACGGCATGGCTTCCACGCCAAGCGTCGTCACAACGATTTCCCCGACTTCCCCATCCGGCACTGGCATGCCGTCTTCGCCAACAATCTCCACGATGATCAGTTCGGGATGGACGTGACCGCCCTGTCCGTAGGGGCATTCCGAGAAAGTAGCCCCCATTTCCGTAGACGAATAAGTGGCAAAGAGTTCGACATCCCATTTCTCCTTGATTCGGCGTCCGAGCAAGTTGAGCGAGAAGTCCTGTTCGCGCAGTCCCTCGCCGATGCCGATGATGCGGCGGATGCTGCTTTCGCGGTAATTGATGCCGTGGCGCTCAGCATAGTCAATGAGATGAAGAATGAACGAGGGGACACACATAATGGTGTCGGGTTTAAGGCGACGTATCGTGTCCCACTGCAATTCGGGAATACCGTTTCCAACGCGGATGATGCTCGCTCCCAGAGCGCGGATGCCGAGAAAATAAGCCAGTCCAGCCATAAAACGTTTGTCCATCGTTGTCATGAGCTGGAGGATGTTTCCCGGACGCAGTCCGGCGCAGGCAAACGATTTCTTCTCGTTGAACGCCAAACGCTCCAAGTCCTTATCGGAACAGCCGAAGGTGACAGGGTCTCCCAGTGTGCCCGACGTCGTTATATAGTCAACGATGCGTTCCTTCGGACAGCAAAGGAAATCATCGTTATAGAGTTGCAAGTCCTTCTTCTCCGTGAAAGGCAGACGCTGCAAATCGTCAATGGTCTGTATGTCTGCCGGATTAATATCGTAAGACGCAAACACGCGCTTATAATAAGGCGAATTGGCCGCCAGATAAGCGATGTCCTCACGCAGCAGACGCTCCTGCAACGCCTTGATTTCTTCGGCAGAAGCAAATTCTATGTCGTTTTTAAATATTTCATCCATAAGTCAGTGGGGGATGAATTGTTTATTATGGGATATGAATTATTTATAGTGGAGTATAAATTGTTTATAGAGGAGTATGAAGCGTTGATTATGAGGATTCTGAAACACGCCAATTATGAAGAAATTTCACGAGCGCCTAAGAAAAATTCCAAGCCGCCGCTTCCTCACCTCGCCGCCGTTTCCACAGAGCTGGCGAAGTCTCCACACGCTTCGTGGATGTGTTTCACCACCACGTTGCGCCCCAAAAGCGCTTCAGCGGTCTGGATGGCAGTCAGAGGCACACCGCAGATGCCGTGCAGATTGACGTTCTGCCCCGTCAGCCACAGGTTTTTCACCTTGGTCCTTACGGGAAGATAAGAAAGCGTCAAGTTGCGGCAGTCCTTCTGGTATCCGAATAGAGCGCCCTCAGGCGTGCCATAATAGTCGCGTATGGTGAGCGGCGATGCCGCCTCCACATATTCCGCCATCTCGCGGAATCCCGGAAAGAGTTGCGCCAGACGATCGACGATGCGTTGCGTCATTTGCGACTTCCACGCCTTGTAGTCCTCCGGGCGGTGTCCCGTGAAAGAGTCGGCCCAGGGGCGCACTTCGCTGAAGGGCATCACGCAGTTAACGATGAGTTTTCGGGCAAAAGTCCCTTGACCAGGGACAGGCGGCGTGAAATACATGAAACCATGCGGCCATTGCGCGTCAACGGGGCGTGCGTGGTCCCATATCATTCCGTAATCGTCTTGATAATAGCAGGTGTGGTCGATATAGGGAAAAGCATTCTCACGCAACACCACAAAGACGGTGAAGGCGGAATAAGTCTCGGGAATGGTCTGCAAGCGTTCGCGAAACGCCTTGGGCCACGCCCCTTCGCTCAAGAGCGGAAGCAACGCGAGCGGATGCACGGCAGAGATGACGTGGGCGGCACTGAAACGCCCGTTTTCCGCGTCTGTCTCTTTCTCCTCCGCCTCATGGCGACCGTTCTCTGCGGTCTGCACCCACAGAACTTCTTTGTCTCGCACCTCTACATGCACCACACGATGGCGCGTCAAGACCCTTCCTCCACCCTCTCTGACAACGCGCGTCAACGCATCGACCAGGCATCGGCCACCGTCGGCAAAACGGCAAGGGCGCTGGAGATAGAGCACATTGAGCAGGGCATGAACGTAAGCGGGCGAAACACCACGGCAGCCGGCATACATGGGATTCATGAAGGCCAGGAGGTCGCGCAATTTCGCGTCACTGACGAAACGCGCCACAAATTCATCGGCGGCCAGCGTGAAGGCTTCGGAATGCGACTGCAAATGGTCGTGGCTCTCGCGCAGATGAAAAAGGTCCACCTCGTCGGCCAGGCGATAGACAGCCTCAACATAGGCTTTTATGCCATCGGCCTCATGCGGAAAATGCCCGCAGAGATATTCCGTGAAAGCCTCGCGTCCATAGGGCAGACGATAGGTGGTGTTCGAAGCCCGGTAAGTGATTTGCGTAAGCAGGTCATCGGGCTGCAGGAGAAGTTCATCACGTATGCCGAGATAGCGACAGATTTTGTCGAGCGAACCGCCCTCGTTGAAACCGCCGAGCGTGTGCATGCCGGTCTCGAAGGTGAATCCGCAACGCCTGAAGGTTTGCAAACCGCCTCCTGCCGTGGCATTTTTCTCCAAGACTGTCACGACATACCCCTCGTGCGAGAGAATGGCGGCAGTAAACAAGCCGCCAAGCCCTCCGCCAATGACAATCACCTCTTTATCTGCTCTATTCATTGCAAGTAGGTGTTCAAATTTATTTTAATAATCCCCAACGAAGGCCATCAGAACGCCCTTTCAACAACTTCAACCTCTGCCTCCGACTGCCTCATTCCTTCATCTCCTGCTCCACGGCGTTGGTCAGGTCGATGAAGTCCTGCACGCTGAGCTGTTCCGAACGCTTGGTCAGAAGCGGCTGTGCGAGGAAATCGGCATGCCCGCCAGCAGTTCGTCCTTGCTCCTGGTCGAGCTGGGCGAAGAGCGGTTTGAGCGAACCGCGCATCATTTTGCGGCGCTGATTGAAGGTGGTTTTCACCACGCGGCGCAACAAGCGCTCATCGCAGCCACACGACGTGGCCTCGTTGCGCGTCATGCGGATGACGGCACTCTTCACCTTGGGCGGCGGATTGAAAACGCCTGGCTCCACTGTAAAGAGATATTCCACGTCGTACCACAACTGCACCAGCACACTGAGGATGCCATAAGCCTTGCAGCCCGGTTTGGCAGCAAGACGTTCGGCCACTTCCTTCTGTATCATGCCCGTGCAGCAAGGAATGAGTTCGCGATAGTCGAGCATTTTGAAGAAAATCTGACTGCTGATGTTGTAGGGATAATTTCCCGTCAAGACAAACGGACGCCCTCCAAACGTATGTTCGAGGTGCATCTTCAGGAAGTCGTCTTCAATGATATTTTCTTCGAGCTGCGGATATTCCTCCCGCAGATAGGCAACGCTCTCGAAATCAATCTCCACCACTTTCGTCTCGCGGTTTTTCGGGAGAAGATACTGCGTGAGCACGCCCATGCCCGGCCCCACTTCGAGGACGGGGATGTCTGGGCAGGCGTCAACCGTATCGGCGATGGCCTTGGCCACGTTTTGGTCTTTCAAAAAATGCTGTCCGAGAAACTTCTTCGGACGTACGGATTTCAATGTCATAAATATTTCTTGAGTGGCAAGCCAAGCGGCGGGCGGCTTGCCGCGTTTTAAAAACACACAGATTGCCAAGCACGCTCCAAAGGCTCATTCCGACGATTCCAAGGCAAAAGCCAAGACAGGGATTTGACAACTCCATTTGCGGAATTATTTTTAGTTATTTTTTTACCATTACTTAAACCCTGCCTGCTTTTTTACCACGAGTTATTTGCTACTTCAAGCGCTTTACACTAACTTTGCCTTTCAAGCGGAGCGATGCTTTTTATATCTCTGCAAATTTAGCAAAAAAACAGACTTTGATTACGATAATAAAAAAAATATTCAGTGCCTGCCTGCCATTTATCCTTGGCATAGGGATTCTGTGGTGGATGTATCGCGACACGAAATGGGATTCCGCCCTTTCTTATTTCACGGAAATGAAATGGGGCTGGATGGTCATTTCTCTCATTTTCGGCATTTTGGCCCAGCAAGTGAGGGCCTGGCGCTGGCGCATGTCGCTCCTTCCGCTGGGCGTTGACTGCCGCCGCCGGGTTTGCGAAGATGCCATTTTCCTCTCCTACGCCTCGAGCCTGGTGATTCCGCGCGTGGGGGAAGTGGCGCGTTGCGGCACACTGAAAAAATACGACGGCATCCCCTTTGCCAAAGCCTTAGGCACAGTGGTGACCGAGCGTTTCATCGACTGCCTCGTCATCCTTCTGCTCACCGTCATGGCCTTTCTCCTGCAGCTCACCGATTTCCTGCATTTTCTGAAACACACGGGAACGGACTTCGGCCGTTCCTTCAGTCGCTTCACCGAAACGGGCTTCATCTGGGCTGGCATCTGCCTGCTGGCCGTTGTTGTTCTGGCGTTGCTGCTGATGCGCGGTTTCTCAGTGTTCAGCAAGGGAAAAGACGTGGTGCGCAACCTCTGGACGGGCGTCACATCTCTGCGCGGCGTGAAAAACATGCCGCTCTATCTGATTTATTCGCTCGGCATCTGGGCCTGCTATTTTCTGCACTTCTACACTGCCTTCTTCTGCTTCGACTTCACCTCGTCCATCAATCCCGCGCAGGCGTTCCTCATCTTCTGCATCGGCACTTTCGCCGTGCTTGTGCCAACGCCCAACGGCGCCGGACCGTGGCATTTTGCCGTAAAAACGATGCTCGTGCTCTATGGTGTGGCCGAAGAGCCCGCCGTGATGTTCGCCCTCATCGTCCACACGATACAGACCTTCGAAGTGATTTTGCTCGGCGCCTACGGATGGTTTGACCTCACGCAAAGGCAGAAACGAAGGAAGGTCGACACACCGACGGACGTGGCAAACACGCCCCCAACGGAAAAATCCTAAGACCGCTACAACCCGATACTAACAACTCTTAAACCATAAACGATTATGAGCACTATCAAAGATTTGCAACCTCAAGCTATTTGGAAAAACTTCTATCTTCTCACGCAGGTGCCACGCCCTTCCGGACACCTCGAAAAAGTGCAGGAATTTCTGCTGAACTGGGCAAAGGAGAAAGGCGTTGAAGCCAAGAAAGACGAGGCTGGAAATATCCTCATGTACAAACCAGCATCGGCTGGCATGGAAAACTGCAAAATGGTCACGCTGCAGGGCCACATGGACATGGTGCCGCAGAAAGCCAAAGACTCTGCACACAATTTTGAAACCGACCCCATCGAGACCTACATCGACGGCGAATGGGTGAAAGCCAATGGCACCACGCTGGGCGCTGACGACGGTATGGCCGTGGCCACCATCATGGCCATCATGGAAGACGACAGCATCAAGCACGGTCCGCTCGAAGGTTTCATCACGGCCGACGAAGAGACCACGATGTATGGCGTCAACCACATGAACGCCGACACGTTGAAAGGCGAAATCCTGCTCAACCTCGACAACGAGACGGAGGGCGAAATGGTGATTGGTTCGGCTGGTGGCGTCAACCAGACTTCAACAATGGAATATAAGGAAGTCGACACCGATGCCGACGACGCAGCCGTTCGCGTGACGCTCCACAACCTGCTCGGCGGACACTCGGGCCTCGAAATCAACGAGGGCCGCGGCAACGCCAACAAGATGATGGCCCGCCTCGTTCAAGACGCCATCGCCAACTTCGAAGCCTGCCTCTCGGAATGGAAGGGTGGCAACATGCGCAACGCCATCCCCCGCGAAGCCGAAGTGGTGCTGACGCTGCCGAAGGAAAACGTGGAAGCCTTCAAGGAGGTGGTCGACGAATGGCGTCAGACGTTCATCGGAGAATATGGCTCTGTAGAGAAAGACCTGAAGCTCGACGTGGAAGACGTTGAACGCCCTGCCCACATCGTGCCTTCTGAAATCCAAGACAATCTGGTCGACGCTCTCTGCGCTTGCCACAACGGCGTTTTCCGCATGATTCCCGACGTTCCGGGCATCGTGGAAACCTCTTCCAACCTCGCCATCGTTGAAATCGGCGGCGGCAAAGCCATGTTCAAGATTCTCATCCGCTCCTCGCGCGACAGCATGCGCGAATGCCTGGCAGAATCGCTCGAAAGCGCTTTCTCTATGGCTGGCATGAAGGTGGAACTGAGCGGCGACTACCCCGCCTGGCAGCCCAACCCACACAGCGAAATCGTTGAACTGATGAAGAGTGTCTACAAGGAACTCTTCGGAACGGACAACAAGGTGCAGGTGGTTCACGCAGGATTGGAATGCGGCGTCATCGGTGCCTGGCATCCGATGGACATGGTGAGCTTCGGCCCAACGCTCCGCTCGCCACACACGCCCAACGAACGCTGCAACATCCCGAGCGTTGAGAAATACTGGAAGTTCGTGCTCACCACCCTGGAACGCACGCCCAGAAAATAACCCTTTGCCTACTGCACACCAGAATGCAAAAACGTTCAGAAACCCTGCGGTTCTGAACAGACCATAGACCCACAAAAAGCACGGATTGACCTGGCATCTGCGCCAGCGGCAATCCGTGCTTTTCGTTGCAAAAAACATCTGCTGAACCATAGGCAAACAGACGTTTAAACCGAGGCCAGTCTGATATATCACACTGGCCTCGGTTGCTTATTTGGGCAAAGTTAAGACTTTTAGCGTGTTTCAGAAACAACGACATGTGTTTGCTTACTGCCTCCAGAGAGGCTCGTTCTGCCAGTCTTTCGGAAAACCCATAGCGAGTGTGTCCACATTAGTATATTCTGCCAACTAATCCTTCAGTCTTACCGAAAAAATATTTTGCGGGTTTATCACGTTGAGCATATACTGAAGATAACAAAGCTGCGGATAGAGTTTATCTGCGTTCCCCACTAACGGCTTAATCCAATTACCACGCAAAGCAACATTGACTTGCGGCCTGACAGGAAACTTCCTGTTCCAAATCCTGGAATGGTGTGCAAGACAATTCCTTAAGACGACAGCACTCTTAATCCAACTTTCAAGAACGAGATGCTGAGGGAGATTAAATTCACGAGCAATTCTTTTCTTTACGTGGTTGTCGGAGAAATTACAGAACAGTTTTGAAAGCGTACCAAACGACGTGACCTCAAGAGTTTTCCACACAGGAGGAAAAACTGGGTCTGAATATTTGTTCTGATGTTCGATAATGAAATCTTCTCTTGTACGAGAAAGTTCTTGCTTGATTTGGCTCAGACATTTGTCAAAGATGTCCCGGTTTCTAAAGCATGTATAGTCTGTAAACCAGAAAGCACCATAACACAAAGAAAAATGATGGATTATCTTTGAACGCAAGGCAATCTCTGCTGATTGGATAGCCGAAAATATAAGCACACGCAATTTGCAGTCAAACGCATACAGACTAACTGCGTTTTCAAAATAGCTATTAGATTTGAATGTGTGCAAAATTTTGTCGCTTTCCATTGGGTGAAAATAATTATCCAGACGGAAATAGCTGATGACCTTCAAACATTCGATGGCTTTACTTTCATCCCGGATGATAAGACCACGTGATTTCAAGAGCTTGAGAATATCGGTAAAATCTAATGGCTGTTTTGAATATCTCATAGGTGTATAAAAAGCAAAAGTCCCACCCTGGTTCGCTGTTCTTCGGGAAGCGTGGTGGGAACTGTTGCTGCAAAAATACGAAGTTATTTCCAAAACTACAAATCCACAACCAGATATTTCGCTCCAATACATCAATCTCATGGGTTTCAAGCACAGAGACATCACAAAACAGAAGGTTTTCACCAGAACCGAGGAGATTTATGCGACACGCGGTTTTGAAGAGAGCTGCAAATGCATCAGATTGCAGAACCAGCCTGAGGCTCTCAGTTGGTTCGCAAGGAACGAAGACGAAACACCTCATAAAAAAGCACGGATTGGCCTGGCATCTGCGCCAGCGGCAATCCGTGCTTTTCATTGCCGTGACCAAAGATTTGCAGAAATATCTTTTGGCCGCCTGACAAAAATTGCTACTTTTGCCACATAACAAATAAAAACAACAGATGCAACTCATATTACTATCAGGAGGATCGGGCAAAAGACTGTGGCCGCTCAATAACGACGGGCGCAGCAAACAGTTTCTTCCCCTGCTCGCGTCGCCAACAGGAGGAACAGAGTCGATGCTGCAACGACTGGTGCGGCAGATTCGCGAAAATCTCCAGACGAAGGACATCACCGTGGCCACCAACACCGCCCAACGCGACAACATCATCAACCAATTGGGCAACGCCATCAACATCGTTGCGGAAACGGAGCGCAGGGGGACGTTTCCCGCCATTGCGCTCGCCTCGAGTTTCTTGGCCAAGGAAAAGGGATGTGGCAGAGACGAAGTGGTCGTCGTTATGCCCTGCGACGTCTACACGGAAAACAGCTACTTCGACATCATCAAGAGGATGGCGAAAGCGGTGGAAGCAAACAAGGCCGACCTCATCCTCATGGGGGTGAAACCGAGAAACGCCAGCGACAAATTCGGATATATCCTGCCGAAAGAAGACACAGCGGCAGGCAGCGAAGTGCAGGAGGTGGAGCTGTTCTTCGAAAAGCCCGACACGGAGACAGCGCGCCGCCTTCTCAGAATGGGGGCTTGCTGGAACGCTGGTGTCTTTGCCTTCCGACTGGGCTACATGACAGACATCGTCGCGAGATACGCACAAGGCGAGACCTATGCCGACATCAGCAAAGCCTTCGGCGCATTCCCCAAAATCAGTTTCGACTATGAAGTGGTGGAACGCGAGAAATCCCTGGTCATGGTGCCGTTTTACGGCGAATGGAAAGACCTCGGCACGTGGAGCACGCTCTGCGACGTGCTCCCGAGCACGCACATCGGCAACGTGAAGATGGGCGAACACAACGAGAACACCCACGTGGTGAACGAACTGGGCATTCCCGTTTTCTGCGACGGACTGCGCGACATCATAATTGCCGCCTCGCCCGACGGCATTCTCGTGTGTGAGAAAACGGCATCGAAAAACATCAAGAATGCCGTTCGCGAACTGTCAACGCGCCCCATGTATGAAGAGCGCCGCTGGGGCACTTACCGCGTGCTCGACTGCGTGACCTACCCCGACGGATTGCAATCGCTCACGAAGAGCATCACGCTGAAAGCGGGGAAGAACATCAGCTACCAAATCCACCACCACCGCGCAGAAGTATGGACCATCGTTGACGGCGAAGGCATCTTCGTGCTCGACGGCGTGCAAAAACGCGTTTCGAGGGGCGATGTGCTGGTCATCAAAAAGGAACACTTCCACGCCATCAAAGCGCTTTCAGACCTCACCTTCATCGAGGTGCAGACGGGCAACCCGCTCATCGAAGAGGACATCGAACGCTTTGATTGGGACTGGAACACGAACATCGAATAATCCCCTCCCCGCTTGACATTCACGAAAAATCCCCACAGGCATCTGAACGACAGGTGCCTGCGGGGATTTGTTTTATACGCTTTTCCTGATTCCTATGACAAGTCATCGATTCGCGGCCGCGAGCAGCATTACCCTCGGCCGCGAGTCGTGCTACCTTCGGCCGCGAGTAGCGTTACCAGCGGCCGCGAGTAGATGACTTGTATCGGGGAATGATGGAACGAAGAGCGGCATCAATAGACCACCTTCACGCCTGCATAGTAGCTTCTTGGCAGAGAAGGGCCGTAGATATAATTGGAATCACGGTTCCACGACTTGTCAAAATCCTTCTGATATGAATTGGTGAGGTTCTGAATGCCACCGTTCACTTGAAGCGTGAAGCTCTTGCTGACGGGGAAGTCGTAAGCCAGTTTCAAGTTCATTTCCATAAACTTCGGCGTATTCACGGCCACAGGGGTCTCCACGCCAGAGCCTGCTGAATGGCCCACGAGCATGCTGCCCGTGTAGTTGCCCGTCAGCGAAGCCGTGAGCTGTTTCACTGGGGTGAAGGAGGCCGTGAAATAACCATAGACGTTGGGCGTGCGCATCATTTTCTTATATTTCTGCTCGGGCACTTCGTCGTTCCATGCAATCGCCTCGTCGTAGTGGCTCTGCTGCAAGGTGAGGCCTGCCTGGAGCGTAAACCAACGGGTGAACATCGCTTTTCCTTCAATGTTCAATCCGAAGACTTTAGCACCATAGGCATTGTAGCGCTCCTGCACTGTATTGCCTTGTGCATCGGGGCGATCGAGCTTGCGGAGGGCAAAAACGTTGTTGAGGTCGGTGTAAAAACCTTCAATCAAAAGGTTGGTCTGCACCGAGCCAAACTTGCGATAGAGGTCGGCAGAGACGCTGAGACTGTTGGAGCGTTCTTCCTTCAGATTGTCGGCCAAGACGGTGACAAGTCTTTCGCCGCCCACAACGCCCACGTGCAGGTCTTCATCGAACGCTTGTGGCGCACGGAATCCACCGGCATAGGTGATGCGCAGGTTCACTTTCTCCGTGGGATTGAAACGCAGGTTGGCACGCGGGCTGAAGATGACGCGATCCACAAGGTTATGCTTGTCGAAACGGCCACCGAGGAGGAAGCTCCACTGCTTGTTTTTCCATTCATTTTGGAAGAAGAAGCTGCCGATGTTGACGTCTTGCTTGAAATGACGGTCGTAACCGAGAATGACGTCTTTCAAGCCATCGTGGTTATACTCCGCACCGAGGGTGAGGTCGGAGGGCATGAAGAGCAAATGGTCGAAGTTGTGGACATACTGCGTTCCCGCAACATAAGTGAAGTCGCTGGTGGTGCCATAAGCCTTTTCGGCCGTTTCGCGGTCTTCCTCTGTTCCCTCGCCGATGCCGCCGTAATAGCTCTTGCGGGCTGTTGTCTGGAAGGAGAAATAAGTGGAGAGGCGGTTTTTCTCGTTGGGGGCAAAATAATCAAAGGTGAGACCACCGCCTTGGATGTCGTGCTCCACCTGCTCGGTGATGTTCGCCAGATGGGGCGTCAGGTTGAGCATGTTGCCGCCACGGCGAAACTCATGGATGCCATGATACTGCAAACTGAGTTTGGTGTATGGCGACATACGGAAATAAGAACTGAGACCGAACGTCTGGTTTTTTAGCGCCGGCAATTCGGTATATCCATCACCATCGTGGTCATAGCCCTGCCGATTACGCGTCTGCCCGTAGGCATAAACGCCAGCCTTGTTGTCGTCGGTGACCAGGGAAACGTTGCCCGTGCTCACATTGTCGAAACTGTTGGCGCCACCTATCGACATGAAGGTGTGACCGAAGGTGGCCGAATTGCGAATCGGCTCCTTGGTGATAATATTAATGGTTCCGCCAATGGCAGAGGCGCCGAAGAGCGCCGAACCGCCGCCTCTGACGACCTCCACGCGGTCGATCATGTTGGCAGGAATCTGCTCCAGCCCATAAACGCCGTTGAGCGAAGAGAAGACAGAACGGGAATTGACCAAAATTTGCGAATAGTGGCCATCAAGTCCGTTGATTCTCACCTGGGTGAAACCGCAGTTTTGGCAATTGTCTTCCGTGCGCACGCCAGGCTGGAAATTGAGTCCCTGTGCCAGACAGACGCTCTGGGTGACATCGAGGAGCTTCGGCCCAATCACGTTCACCAGATTTGGAGCCAGGCGTCTTGCAGTTTCGTTGCGGTTGGCGGAAACCACCACCTCGTCGAGCGACACGTCGTCGGCCTCCAGGGAGAAATTTTGTTCCTGCGTGGCATCGTGCTTCACGGTCACGGTTTTCTCCACTGTTTGATACCCCAGGAATTTCACCACAATGGTGTGTGTGCCTTCGGGCAGATTTTTCAGGAAATAATGCCCCGTCTTGTCGGTTGTCGTGGCGATGGTGGTGCCTTTGAGTTGTATTGTGACAAACGGCATGTGCTCTCCGGTCTTCTTGTCAATCACATGCCCGTAGATATTGGCATCCGTGCGTTTGTCGGTGTTTTCCCGCAGAGGATTTTCAACGCGCTTGGCCTCTGCGGTGTTGTTAACTACATTATCTACCTTGGCTGCTTGAGCCCCAAATGAGACTGTCAATGCTGCGGCAAGCAGCACCAACTGATAATTCTTTGATTTCATTTTTACTTTAGATATTTATTAAACAAATGTAATTCTTGATATTACAGGCGGGTGATCAAAGTTAGTTTATATGGTATCTATACTATAAGTAGGTGGTCAAAATTATTTTTATATATGTGCCAAGAGCATTATTTTTACATTTGAAACGTCCTCTCGGGCGCATCTACTTACCTTGTTTTCAGTCGCAATGCCCGCATTGCTCCTTCAACCAAGGTGGCGTATCTGCATCCCGATAGAACATTCCAAATGTAAAAATAATTCTGACCACCTACTTAACACGTTTTTGAAAACCTGCCCGTGCCGACGGCCTCAGTTGCTGCCCGCCAGCTTATAGGGACACACGGTCCCCCATCATCCGCTTGCGACTGTTTGACAGATTCTCCGACCTCACCATTTTCTTGGCGAAGGAGACTGCCGAATGTGCTGACGCAAGCACATGAAGGAAGGGGATGGGAAAAGGAAGCCAAGCGAATGCCGGCTTCGCATTTCTCATCATAAATTATTGGAAGTCATAAGTTTTTCGAGCATAGGAGACCCCGAAAAACAAATTGTTTTCTGAAAAACCACAGAGATTAAAACGCAGGTGGCGCACGCGTTGAATGAACGTTGCCTTCGCGCATCTTGACAAAAGGACAAGCCGCATGGAAGGCAACATAAGCGACAGGCACAAAAAGCGCCACTTTGACGAGCGCCGGCACCACATAGGACAAGGCACACAACTGACAGAGCAGGCATTCTTGAACGACAGCGCTCTGCGAAACGAAGTGTCCGTCGTGGTGGATATGATGGGCGCAATCGTAACAATAGGACGCAGCAGTTTCTTCCGCCCCCGAATGGTGGTGGAAGGTGATGGCAAGCAGCATCGGCACGTAAACCAACAGCAGCAGCCATGCAAACTTCTTTCGTCTATTGTCGATACGTCGCATTAGTCTGAAAATCTTTTTTGTGCTGACATTATTTTAAAGGGCCGCAGTGTATTCGGTTGTGAAAGGCCCTTTGTGTGAAACAAAGAGCAAAAATAATATTTTTTTTAATACCGCAAAAGCGCAAACCCCTATAAATCAATGCTAATCAATAATTTATAACATCTTCATCTGCTCTTTGTTAATATTCCCTTAACACAACAGCGACCGCGTCATACTTGACGGTGAGCAGGGGCGGCAGCGGACGCGAGGGAAAGGGGTGCTTGGCGAACGGGAAGGCAAGGCATAAGGGAACGACCTGTTCTTGGAAAAAGAGCCAACCAAAAAAGGAACCTCCAGATGGAAGTTCCTTTTTCTTTGCAGGTGCTTAAAATTTGTTTGTATTGAATTGTCGGATTATTTTGCTACTACGGTTATGGAGGAGTTACTGTGCTCGTTCCAAAGTAATAACAATGAGACGGTTAACGTTTAACTTGTTATGGAGGACTTACTGTGCTCCCTTCCCCGTATTGCCCTCGGCATAGCCGCGTTTGTAGCCTTCGCTGTAGTTGCTGGCATAGGTTTGGCGCTCTTCGGAGGTGGGGAAATTGCTCGACGTGTCGTGTTCGTTCATAGGTTTTCCGGCCACGCCGTCGTAATAGCCATCCCAGTAGCCGTCTTCCGCGCCGGCTTCATCAGCGGGACGGGGGTCGCGCTCAAGGGTGTCTGGCGCGGCGATATGGGCAGTGTCAGCGATGTCGGAGCGGACATCGGACGTCACGGTGGTGTCGGGGCGTGCCATCGGCCCTGCGTTCTTAAGGGAGGGGCTGACGACGGAGCCTTGTGCGGCTTTGTCGGACGCAGCCTTGAAATATAGAATCACGGCGCATGTGGCCACGAAGAGGAGGAGGAACACGAGGGCGCTTTTACGGTTGATGCCTTGTCTTTTCATAGGTTTCGTTTTCGGATGTTCTGGACATGGGCAGGGGAAAGACTGCTGGCGTGGCGAGGTCTTCGCTGGCGGGGTCTCTTCCCTCCTGCTGTTTGTCGGTCTGCCCTTTGCGCTCCAGCGGAGCGGACGAAAAGGGGTTCGGCGCTCTGCGGGATGAATGAAGGGCTACTGATGTGTGTCTGTTTTTTTGTTTGAATGGATGTTTCGCGGGGTGGGTGTCGGCAGCGAGTGTGCCGCATTTTCTTTTTCTATCAGCGCTCGCGGGCTTTGCGGCCGGCATCGATGCGCAGAAAGATGAAGAGCATGAGCGTGAAGCCCCAGAGGGAGGAACCGCCATAGCTGAAGAACGGCAAAGGGATGCCGATGACGGGCATAAGGCCCATCACCATGCCCACATTGATGAGGACGTGGAAGAAGAGGATGTTGGCGATGCTGTAGCCGTAGACGCGCCCGAATTTGGTGGGTTGCCGCTCTGCCAGATGGATGATCCGCAGGATGAGGGTCAAGAAGAGAAGGAGCACGGCAGCGGACCCGATCAAGCCTTCTTCTTCGCCAACGGTGCAGAAGATGAAGTCGGTGTCTTGCTCGGGGACGTATTTGAGTTTGGTCTGCGTGCCGTTCATGAAGCCTTTCCCCTCGAGACCGCCGGAACCGATGGCGATTTTGCTTTGGTTGACATTGTAGCCTGCACCACGGATATTTTCTTCCATGCCAAGCAACACTTTGACGCGCATCTGCTGATGGGGCTCAAGGATGTTGTTGAGGGTGTAGTCGGCTGTATAGAGGAAGGCGGTCGAACCGATGGAGAAGACGGCGATGAAGAGGTATTTCCCGATACGCTCACCCAGGGCCTGCCAACCCATATAGAAGGTCATGAAGAGGGCCACGGCAATCTGCACCCAAACGATGTCGAAGGGAACGACGAAGCGCGAGACGAGGTAGGCAACGAGGACAGCGACGGCTCCCACGGTGAAGAGGCGCGAGGCATGGGGCGTGCGGGGGCAATAGATGGCGGTCATGATGGTGGTGAAGAGCCAAATGAGCAGGAGCACGACAAATTCGCCAACCTCGGCTTGGGTGTAGGGCAGGATGTCGGTGGAGAAACGGATGCCGATGACGAAGTAGGCCACGGCGGCGGTGGCGGTGAAGAGGAAACTGCCGGGCATTCCTTCACGGTAGAACATGAGGAAGAAGGCGAGATAGACGAGCGCCGAACCGGTTTCGCGCTGCATGACAATCAACACCATCGGGAGCAGGACGAGCGAGGCGGCCTTGAAGAAGTTGCGCATATTGTCGAGCGAAAAGCCGTAGCGGTTGATGAGTTTGGCCACGGCCAAGGCGGTGACGCATTTGGCAAATTCGGCAGGCTGCAGGCTGACGGCACCAAGGCTTATCCAGGATTTGGAGCCCTTGATGTCTTTGGCCAGGAAGGGGGTGACGAGCAACACAAGCATCATGGCCCAATAGGCTATGTCGGCGAGATTCTCGAAGTAGCGGTCGTCGGTCATGAGCAGGAAGAAGCCCAGGGTGAAGGCGAGGCCAATCCACACGAGCTGCTTACCGGTGCGCGTGCCCCAGCTGAAGAAATCGACATCGCCGATTTCATGGCTGGCTCCGCAGATGCTGAGCCAGCCGAAGGCGAGCAGGGCGACATAGATGGTGATGACCACCCAGTCGGCCGTAAAGATGGGATAGCGGCGGGGGTTATCTGATGTAGTCTCCATATTTTATGTGTCGATTTTGGAGTGCCTGTGCTTTCTTCTCTGAAGAGGGCGACAGGCTTCCATTGAGGTATTGCTCCATGATGAGGGCTCCGATGGGCACACCGTAGACGGCGCCGAAACCTCCGTTTTCAATGTAGGCCACGACGGCGATGCGCGGGCTGGTCATGGGGGCGAAACCCATGAAGGCCGAGTGGTCGTGTCCGCGGTTTTGCGCGGTTCCTGTTTTTCCGCACACTTCGATGCCAGGGATGTTGGCGGCGTGACACGTGCCGCTCAGGACGGCTTTCCGCATGCCAGCCACGGCGTAGTTGTACCAGCGCGGATTGATGGTGGTGTGGTGTGGATGGGTGTAGAGCGAATCGATTTGTCCACCACGTATGCTTCTGACGATGTGTGGCACGTAATAGTGGCCGCGGTTGGCAACAGTGGCCGCTAAGTTGGCAATCTGCAACGGCGTGGCGGTGACTTCGCCTTGCCCGATGGAGATGGAGATGACGGTCAGGGCGTTCCACGACTTGCGGTAGTGGTCGTCATAATAATTGGCATTAGGAATCATGCCGCGACTTTCTCCAGGGAGGTCGATGCCGAGCTTGTAGCCAAATCCCATGTCGACCATGTGGTCCTTCCAGCAGTTCATGGCGTTTTGCACGGAGCCGTATTTTCGCTTGTTGCTGAACATGCGGTAGAGGTTCCAGCAGAAATAAGCGTTGCACGAGGTGCCGATGGCGGGGACAAGGTTGATGGGCGAGGCGTGGCCGTGGCAACCGAGGTGGAGACCTTTATAGTTGAAGCCGTGGTGGCAAGGGAAGGCGATTTCCGGCGTGATGCTACCCTCTTGCAGTCCCATGAGCGCCTGCGTTATCTTGAAGGTGGAGCCAGGAGGGTATGTACCCATGATGGCGCGGTTGAGGAGCGGGCGCATGGGGTCGCGGCTCAGTTGCTGATGGTATTTTCCGCGGTTGCGCCCCACCGTGAGGCGGGGGTCGTAAGTGGGCGAAGAGGCCATGCAGAGAATCTGCCCCGTTGAAGGTTCGATGGCAACGATGGCACCGAGCTTGCCTTCGAGCAGGCGCTCTGCCAGTGCCTGAAGGTCGAGGTCGATGCTCAGCGTGACGTCTTTGCCTGGGACGGGGGCTTTGTCGTATTTTCCGTTCTGATAGTGGCCCTGCGTGCGTCCGTGAACGTCTCGCAGCATGATGCGCATGCCTTTTTCGCCACGCAGTTCTTTTTCGTAGCTACGTTCCACACCGAGTTTTCCGATGAAGTCGCCGCTCTGATAATAATCATCGTTGGCAATGTCTTTGTCGTTCACTTCTCCGACATCGCCGAGAAGGTGCGCCCCAAGGCCAGTGGTGTAGTGGCGAACGGAGCGTTTTTCAACGGAGAAGCCTTTGAAGCGGAAGAGTTTCTCGCGGAAAACGGAGAACTCCTCTGCGGGAATCTGGCTCATGAAGAGCTGCGGCGTATAGCGCGAATAGCTGATTTTCGACTTGATTTCATCCATGCGCTTGATATAGAAATCTTTCGTGATGCCAACGGTCTGGCAAAAGTCGAGCGTATCGATGCCGCGCTGGTCGTTCATGACGACCATGATGTTGTACGACGACTCATTGTAGACAAGGAGCCGCCCTTTGCGATCGAGAATCAGTCCGCGAGAGGGATATTGGATTTCTTTGCGGAAGGCATTGGAGTCGGCATTCTTCTTATAGTCGTCGCTCATCAACTGGAGCGAGAAGAGACGGATGAGATAGATGATGACAACAGCAACCGCTATGCCGCCTAAGATGTATTTTCGATTGATATAATTGGGTTCGTCTGACATACGTTGGGGAATTAAGTTCCTATAAATAGCCGGCCGAGGGCAAAAGCCGTATGCCACCGCTCAGTAATGGTGAAAGAATAAGTTGGGCAATTTTGATCTGTGTTTTTGTTGGTTTTGGAATTTGGAAGAGGGAGCATAGCGGGCTATGTGACCGATGACAAATTTCAAAAGCGGCAAAAAGACAGGGCATAAGAAATAATTCCTTACTCCTCAAAATTGGTCAAGTTATTTTTTTACCATTACTTAATGGCGCGAGCGGAGGAGTTCGAGGGCGAGAACCACGAGGAACGTGAGTAGGAAACTGGCGCCGATGTTGACAAGGAGGAGTTTCCAAGCGGTGAAGGAGAAGGCCTCGATGGTGAAATAGAAAATGCAATTGAGCAGGATGAGCAATGCGGCATAGCGCAAGAATCCGCCCCATTTCATGCTACGCGCCGAGGGGGAGAAGTCTTCGCTCTCCTTGTCGGACGGACGGAATTTCTCAAGCAACCAAGGGGCGATGAGGGCCACGGCACAGAGGGAGGCGGAAGTCATGCCTGGCGTGCAGGAGAAGATGTCGATGGCGAGGCCGAGGGCAAAGGCCGACACGAGATAGAGCCAACGCGGCGTGTCGAGCGAAAGGATGATGAGAAAATAGACATACGGCATGGGAGTGGCATAACCGAAGAGATGGATATGCCCGAAAAGCAACACCTGCAAGAGCAGCAGGAGCACAAACCAGCCAAGGCGAATGAAAATCTTTTGAACCATAGATGTCCAGTGGGTTATCGTGTTGAGTTCGTCAGTTTTCGGAATTGATATCTGCTTCGGCAGCATGCGAACGCAGCGTGTCGACTTCCGCTTTATAGGGGGTGGCAATGACGTTGACGTCCCTCAGGCGTGAGAAGTCTGTTCCGAGCGTCACACCCAGTTTGTAAGACTGCCCATCGGCCGAGTTGCCGATTTCAGAGATTCTGCCGACAAAGATGCCAGGAGGGAAGACGGAGGAATAACCGCTGGTTTCAACGACTTCATCCTTCTTGATTTTCGCATATCGTGGGATGTCATCGAGACAGGCACGCAGCATGCTCTTTCCTTCCCATTGCAGATAGCCGAAATAATTCTGTCCGCGCACGCGGCAACTGATGCTCGACTTTTTGTTGGTGACGGGAATGACCAAAGAATAGTTGGGCCCCGTCAGATAGACGATGCCGACCACGCCGCCACCGCCAACGACGCCCATCTCCGGTTGGACACCTTGGTTTGTTCCGCAGTCGATGACGAGATAGTGGTTGTTGTTTGACATATTGTTTGACACGACCACGGCAGGAATCAGTTTATAGGCTGCCAGCTGCTCCTTCACGCGGAGTTCTGTCGGCGAAGGCTCATGCGAGGCTTCGCGCAAGGCTTCGCGCAGTTGTTCCGTTTCGATTTGCAAGCGCGTGTTCTCATCGGTCAGGTGGCGGTTGACTTCTTTGAGGTCTACGTAGGAAACGGCATCGCCATACATACGGTTGATGCCGGCAGCAACGCCGTTGGCCGAGGTGAACCACACGCTTCCCTGATAATGGTTGAAACGGAAGAGAAGCGTGAAGCTGACAATTTCGAGCACGAGGAAGAGCAGGAAATAATGGTATTTGCGGAAAAATTCGAGGAGATAGTACATGTGTCTATAACATGAAGGACGGGCCATCTCCCTTGTGCTTGATGCAAGGGGGATGCCTGTCCTTAATTTTGTTTGGCTAATAACGAAAGTATGCCTGAAGCCTCAACGTATGGGGCTTCATCTTGATAACGGCGCACTATTACTTAGTAATGGCGCACCATTACTTATCGCATGAGGAACGTGAATTTCTCAACGTTCTTCAAGGCGATGCCCGTTCCCCTTGCCACGCACAAGAGGGGATCTTCTGCCACGTGGAACGGGATATTAATCTTGTCGGTCAAGCGCTTGTCGAGACCACGCAAGAGCGCACCGCCGCCAGCGAGGTAAATGCCGTTTTGAACGATGTCGGCATAGAGTTCGGGCGGCGTCTTTTCCAAAGCGGAGATGATGGCCTGCTCGATTCTGGCGATTGACTTCTCAAGACAGTGGGCGATTTCCTGATAGCACACCGGCACTTCCATCGGCATGGAGGTGATGCGGTTCGGACCGCGCACGATATAGTCTTCAGGCGCAGCGTCGCCGAGCTCGGTCAAAGCGGCACCCACATGAATCTTGATACGTTCGGCCATTCGTTCGCTGACCTTCACGTTGTGCTGGCGGCTCATGTAGTCCTTGATGTCGGCTGCGAAATCGTCGCCGGCCATCTTGATGGAGTTGTTGGACACGATGCCGCCGAGAGAGATGACGGCGATTTCTGTCGTTCCGCCACCTATGTCAACCACCATGTTGCCTTCTGGGGCGTTCACGTCGATGCCGATACCGATGGCGGCAGCCATTGGCTCATAAAGCAAGAAGATGTCGCGGCCGCCAGCATGCTCAGCGGAGTCGCGCACAGCACGCAATTCCACTTCGGTGGAGCCGGAGGGCACACCGATGACCATGCGGAGCGAAGGCGAGAAGATGCGCTTGCCACGATGAACCATCTTGATGAGTCCACGCATCATCTGTTCGCAGGCGTTGAAGTCGGCAATGACGCCATCGCGCAACGGGCGAATCACGCGTGTCTTGTCGCTCGTCTTCTCATACATCAGTTTGGCTTGCTCGCCCACGGCAATCATCTTTTCAGACTGTCTGTCGAGCGCCACGACTGAAGGCTCGTTCACCACGATTTCATCATCGCAAATGATGATGGTGTTGGCCGTTCCGAGGTCGATGGCCAACTCCTGGGTGAAGGAGAACATTTTGGAGAATATACTAAATACGCTCATTATATCTATCTTGCCTTGAATTATTTCTTACCTTCAAACCACGCATTGATGGCGGTGTCGTAATGGCTGCTCACGCCGAAAGCACGCGTGGCAAACATGCGGCGTTCTTCGAGCGTTGTTTCGGCACCCTGACGATTGAGAATGTCGAGGAGCACAGGATATTCAGCCTTTGAAGGCACGATGACAACATCGTTGAAGTTCTTGGCTCCAGCGCGAATCAAAGAGATGCCGCCTATGTCAATTTTTTCGATGATGTCGGCATCGGAAGCACCGCTGGCAACGGTCTGCTCAAACGGATAGAGGTCGACTATCACGAGGTCTATCTCTGGAATTTCATATTTGGCCATCTGCTCGGCGTCGCTCTCCAAAGCGCGGCGTCCCAAGATGCCACCGAAGATTTTCGGGTGCAGCGTTTTCACGCGGCCGCCCAAGATGGAGGGGTAAGTTGTCACGTCTTCCACCTTGCGGCAGGGATAGCCTTGCTGCTCGATGAAAGTTTGCGTTCCGCCAGTTGAGAGAAACTCAACGCCTTCAGCGTGGAGTTTTGCCAGAATTGCGTCGAGACCGTCTTTGTGGAATACGGAAATGAGCGCTCTCTTGATTTTTTTGTTTCCAGACATGTAATTCCTATTATTTATGCTCGTTGATTATATGCTTTTTTCATTACACCAAACTGCCGCCAGACTCACCGTGACTGAACGCTGCTTCAGCCTCCTACTGGTGGGCAACACGCTTTGGTGCCTACTTTTCAATATATACGATTGCAAAGTTACTGCAAAGCTATCGCTTGTCAAAAGTTTTTGCGCAAAATTCTCTAAGCAACTCGTAGATTTGACCATTATAGTTGCCAAATATAAGAGGCAGCCCCCAAACGGGCAAAGTTTGGGCTTTCATCTGTCTGAAAATCCAACCTTTGATCATTTGGGGGCTGAAGAACAATTAGACATGCTCTTACATCGTCACATGATGGATGCCCGTTGAACCTTTGAGGATTTCAACATCATCTGGGCAACGATAGAGGGCGTCTTTTGCGAAGCTGGTCACGCTCTGAGGCACATAGATGCGCTTGAGCGAAGGGCAGGATTCGAAGGCATACGGCTCGACGGTGGTGGTGCCTTCGCTGATGACGATTTCCTCGAGATTCGGAAGGTCGTAGACGGTGTTCTTGCCGATGACCTTCATCGGCTTCAAGACGAGACGGCGGATGGCGGTGGGGATGTAATATACATTGGTGCCGGTGCCGTGGTAAATCACGCCGTCTTGCGAACTAATCAGGCGGTTGCCGGGCGCCACGAATGCTTCTTCAACGCTATTGGCTCTGCCAAAGAGAGGATAGCCCTGAGTGCCGAGCGACTGGATGTTGGTGCCGAAATAAAGCTGGCGCACGTTTGAAGGGAGCGAATGCTCAAGGAGAAACGAAGAAATCTTAAAGCCAGCCACGGAGAAGGGCACCGTGAGGGCTTCGCCGTCGCATTTTTTCACGCGACAGACGTTGAGACGGTATTCGTCGTAGTTATACCCGAAGTTTTCGTCCTCGAAGAGTTCAATCTCCGTGCGCTGCACGAGGAGGTCGTTTTTATATTTATTCAGTTCCGACATGCCATGCTGTCTGTAGCCCGTTGGGTCACACACGCGCCAGATTTTGTCGACGTAAGCATAGAGCCAAGCATGGGCACCATAGGCGGCATAATAGCCGTTGACACCGAAGGCGGGGATGCCCTGCGTGAGGAGCATCGTCTTGCAGAGGTTGGCATAGCCCTGGCAAATGCAGCGGCGGTTGGTGAAAACATCATACGGCTCAAGGCTGGGGCCGTCGTGGGTGTAAGTCAAGCTGTCGTGACACCATTTGAAAATCCTTTTGTAGGTTTCGGTCTCTGTGGCGCCTTTCAGGTTTTTGTCAACATATTCCTTGATGACGTTCCATTGCGAGTCGGTGATGGTGGCATTGTGGAGCTTGGTGGCAGCCTCCATGTTGAAGTTGGGCGATTTCAGCAGGGCGAAGAGCGCCTCCGCACCGTTTTTGGAAACCATTTTGGCTTTGCCTTCTTCTGGGAAGAGCGACTGGTTGGCCTCCGAGGAAACGGCAGGCGGCATCACGTTGACAACGGTGGTATCGAGGTCGTCTGAGGAACAGGCTGCAAAGAAGGCCGAAACGGTCAGGGCGAATGCAAAGAGTAGTGTTTTCTTCATAAGCAGTTGTGGGGAAAAGTGTGGTGTTTATAATGCTTTTATAGTATTTCCAATGCCGTTTCCAAAAGGAATTGCAGGCAGACGCGTATCTATGAAGATGCACATCTGCCTGCAAAGGTAGTGTTAGTTTTCACACTGGCAAAACAAAAGTCTTTCTCTTTTTCCGCCAGATGGAAACATCTTGCGAAATGTCTGTTCTTTAGAGATCTATCACATCGTCACGTGGTGGATGCCTGTTGAAACTCTGAGGATTTCAACGTCATCGGAGCAACGATAGATGGCGTCTTTGGAGAAATTGGTGACGCTCTGAGGCACGTAAACGCGCTTGAGCGAGGGGCACGACTCGAAGGCGTAGTCTTCAACGGTGGTGGTGCCTTCGCTGATGACGATTTCCTCGAGATTCGGTTTGTCGTAGACCGTGTTCTTACCGATGACCTTCATCGGCTTCAAAACGAGGCGACGGATGCCTGAAGGAATGTAATAGAGGTTGGTACCCTTACCGCGATAGACCACGCCGTCTTGCGAACTGAGGTAGTTGTTTTTCGGAGCAATGAAGACTTCCTCGACATTGGCATCCTTGCCAAAGAGAGGATAGCCCTGGGTGCCGAGCGACTGGATGTTGGTGCCGAAGTAAATCTGGCGTATGTTTGCTGGAAGGGGTTCTTCGAGCAGGAAGGAACCGATTTTGTAGCCAGCCACAGCGAATGGCACGGTGAGGGCTTCTTTCTCGCACTGCTTCACGCGGCAGACGTTGAGGCGGCTCTCGTTGTAGTTATAGCCGAAGTTCTCGTCTTCAAAGAGTTCGATCTCCGTGCGTTCAACCATGAGTTTGTTCTTATACTTCGACACGTCTTTCATCAGAAATTCCATATTGTTCGTTGGGTCGCTCACGTGCCAGTTCTTGCCGTCGTAGGCATAGAGCCAGGCGTGGGCACCCAGCGTGCCGAGCGAGCCATTGACGCCGAAAGCGGGGATGCCCTGCGTGAGGAGCATCGTCTTGCAGAGGTTAGCATAGCCCTGGCAGACGCAACGGCGCTTGGTGAACACGTCGTAGGGCTCAAGGCCGGCATCGTCGTAGCTATAGGTCAGGCTGTCGAAACACCATCTGAACACATTGTTATAGGTGGCCAAGTCGTTGCCTTCCACGCGCAAGTTTTTGTCGACATACGCCTTGATTTCATCCCATTGCTCCTGCGTGATGACGGCATTGTGGAGCGTGGTGGCGTTTTCCATCTTGAAGCTGGGCGATTTCAGGAGCATGTTGAGCGCGTCGGCACCGTTGGAAGAAACCAGTTTGCCGCCACCCTCAACGGGGAAGAGCGATTCGTCGGCCTCGGCGGTCGTTGAGGGCGGGATGACGCTGACGTCTGATGATTCAAACTCGTCTGAAGAGCAGGCGCCCATGAAGGCCGAAGCGGCCAAGGTTAAAACAAGAAGTAAATTTTTCCTCATAAATGCAATATTGTTTTTGATTTAAGTAGGTGGAGAGAAAAAGCCTATGCATCCGGCAGGATCATCCGAGATTAACAACTGTTTTTTCTGGGCACCCTTTAAGTTTTCAAGCAAATATGCGCATTGAAGCATACGCATTTGGATGCAAAGGTAGTGCTACTTTTCTGAATGGCCAAGACAAAACGCGCTCTTTATTTTCCTCCCCTTGCCATGAAATTTGCTGAAAGGAAGCAGATTCAAACGGCAAGCATTCATGGCCACTGGGGACAGATGGGAAGAAAACATGAAACACGTTGGGAGAAACGAAACACGCCTTTCACCCGATTTCCACCTTCCCTCCCGATGCAGGAACTATGACTTTTGACGAATGCCGCCCCGTGTGCAAACGTCGCTGGGAGCAGACGCGAACGTCGCTGGTGCCAGATTCGAACGTTGCAGGGAGCAGATTCGAACGTTGCAGGGAGCAGATTCGGATGTCGCTGCTCCAAGATGCGGATGTGTTTGGTGCTGGATGCGCTGACAGGCATAGGGAATGAAACAGCGGCGAGAGTTCCGCAGTTTTCGGCGTATGCGCTAAGAGGTAGGGTGTTCAAAATCCTCATAATTTTTATGTCCAAATTATCCCAAAAATAGATGTCTAACTAACAGTAAATCCACAAACTGCAATTTTAAAATCGTGCAGGATTTACATTCTGATACATTATGCATATAATTGTTGCAGAATATCAGTGAGTTATAGCGTTTATTTGGTCAAAAATCGTGCGGGATTTTTTCTGGATTTTGAACACCCTAATTACCTGAAATTCTTATAGTATAACCTTTCATCGGTAGGCACATGACGTTGCGTTCACTCCTTTCTCTCTCCAATAACAACATACCTCACGTCTGCCCCCATGCCACACCAATATCCCACGGCCCCTTTTACATTAGAGCGAATGTTGTGTGTCGGAGCCATAAACAAATTGTCGGAGAGTGTAAGGTTGCGCGAGTAGTCGTTCCAAAAACTGTACGAGTTGGCATCAATATGCGCAAGCTTTATTGCAAGCGTATCATTCTGGAAAAAGTAAGGAGTGTACTTCTTGCCTGCAGCCAGTCTATGACTGCGATACACGGGAATATCAATACCTTTCTTTAATGATTTTCCTTCAATGCAACCAAGATATGAAGCCACAAACAAGCGGTTGGTCGTGCCCTCGCAGGTGAACAACTGATAATAGGCACCATTAGCCTTTTCCGTGTCAATATTAATTTTAACCTGATACAACGTATCCGAATCGGCGCAAGGCTTTACCATTAGATTCTCTATTCTGTGTGTTTCAGGTATTGTTGTTGTTGCAGTGGCATGAAAGTCGCGGTATTCAACATTGAGCGTATATGTCTTGCCAGCCTCTCCGCGCATATTACCAGTTGTATATACATAAGGTGGAAAATATCGCGAGTCGAATTTCCCGGTAAGTACCACTTCTCTTTCTCCGTCCGACACCGACACCTTAGCCCAGCGTATGAGGTATTGCGACAGCGAGTCGGCCTCTTGATATTTATCGCTTATGGTCAAGCTCTTTGTTAGGATAACAACCGGAAAGCCTCCCTCGTCAATCCATCCCTCCACCACCATCTCGCTTTTAGCTTTAGGTATATTATCAACATCGCACGCCACGAACATAGCCGTCATAGCAAGAACAATTGTATAGAGCGTTGTTTTCATATTGCTGCGCTTTTAGAATTTACAATAATAGCTCACCGAAGGCAGTACATCCACCATAAAAGTAACAGGACGCAGAGCGAACGAGCCATTTTTTCTCGTTCGTATGCGATAGAACAGATCGTTGCGATGAGCCGTTGCATTGTATATTGAGAAATTCAGCCCCTGTTCCCTGATGCGTTTCGACTTCCATTTATAATTAACCGAAAGGTCAAGCCTGCCATACCGCCCCAATCGATTGGCGTTGTGTTTGCCATAGTTGGCGATAACGTTACCATTTAAGATACTTGCCGACACTGGCGCAGTAAATGGTGTTCCCGATGCACATACAAGTGTGGTGCCGATGGTCCAGTGACGGCCCAGCGACCATGCGACAACAGCGTTAAGCTCATGCGGACGCTCATGGTTGGCAGGAAAAGTGGCTTTGCCACCTTCTTCGTTGAATGTTCTCCTTGCTCTTGTGTAGGTATAAGAAATCCAGCCAGTGATGTTTCCAGCACATTTTTGTGCCATTACGTTGAAACCGATATTCTTGCCTTTGCCGTGAAGCAAATAGTTATTCAGGTCGTACGATGAATTTAGACAGTCCAACAAACTGCCGCCGTATTCTATCTGATTATACATACTACGGTAGAAAATGTCTGCCGACAAGCGCCACATACGTCTGCCCAAGTCAACGGAAGCCCCCGCCGAGAATCCGCTGCAATATTGCGGCCTATTCCTACTATCTGTTGACATCCAAAACTCGGTAGGCAGCCCGGCATCCGAGAATCCAGTTTGGAACATATACTGATGTCGCATAAACCACCCAACAGACATTCTAAGCCCACGATTGTTATTATATTGTAGCGTAATTGAAGGGTCAACTGATTTGAAGTTGTTATTGTCAATATGCCACAGCGTCAGTCTTGCGCCTCCATCAACAGCCAATGATGCGGTCAGCGGTTGTCTCCAGTCAACATACACCGACGCTTCTATAGCTTTCTGCTTGTTGGATATGGATGTTATGTCGCTATAATAGTTGTCTGCCTGTATTGTCTGTGGCTTGATGATATGAGCCACTGCATTTCCTCCGAACGACAGTTTGCGCCACGTGGATGCCGAACTAAATCCGAAGTCGGTGATATTAGACGGCATACACCCCTTTGCCTCCTCCATTTGCAGGCTGAAGCGGTTACGGTAAGCCGATACGTACAAAGTGTTGTGCGTATTCCATTCAAATCCGTCGTGTATCCAGTGGATAGCGCCCACTGTGTTCCCCCATGTGGCTTTGACATTGGCTTGATAGTGCGACTCATCGAATTTAGCGTTGTCAATGCCACAATAGAAATCGGCAAGCAGACGGTCGTGCTCGCCAAGTTCGTGTACCACCGACACATTGGCATCACCGAATGTATAGTATGTCTGTGTGTTGTCTGTCTTTAGCCATTTGTCGTACAACATGTTGATGTACGAACCGCGCAGCGATACAGTTGCCGATGTATGCTTGCCGAGCGGCAAACGCATTGTGCCTTGCGATGAAATAAGGCCAACGGAAAATTCTCCCCCCAGCGAATCTGCCTTGTTTTGAAATGGCACCATATTGAGAGTGCCACCTATACGATTGGGATAGGCACCATTGGTAGCCACTCTCTTTATATCCATCGACTTGAAATGTGGCCCGTTGAATATAGAAAAGAAGCCCAAGAGGTGGCCTACATTGTAAACAGGCACCCCCGACAGTGTAACGGCATTGTGCGAGTTGTCGCAACCGTCGATATTTATACCGCTGCGATACTCTGAGTTGGTTTGTATGCCGGGAAGCATTTGTGAATAGTGCACAGGGTCGGCATTGCCCATGATTTTAGGCAGGAAGTCGAGCTGTTGCATATTCCAACTGTAGTTTCCAGGCATAGTTTGCTTTAAGACAGTTGTATGGCGCCTTACGCTCACCACTGCGCTGTCCAGCAAAACATTCTGCCTTCTCTCCACATTATCCTGTGCGCGACAGAGCAATGAAGAGAGAAGGCAGAGAGTTATGGTCGCTGTAATCTTTTTCAATGGTTCGTTAAAATTTGAGATAAAGGCTAAACGGCCTTCCGTTGCCAGCCAAAAAGTTCTTTGATTGTATGTAGGTGCTTCGATTTTTTTACATACAATTAATAGCTCCCTCTCTTTTAGATGTTTATTGGATATTCAACGGCATATTGGTCTTAGTCAATAAGATCTTCATATTTTTCGATAAGCGCCTCAAAAGCATTTATGGTGTTCTTGAAATCGGTGTCGTTGAAGAACACGTCGAACATGCTGTTTGAAGAACCATCGAAGAACACGAGCACAGGTTCCATTTCCCAATACTTATTGCCACCCCACTCCGTTTCGGAGAACGCGTCAAACCTTACGGAAGCCTGCTTGACCGATGAATTGTCGTAGAAGAGATTGATGTTCGCCAATGCGTTAGCAGAGTTCATCCACTGCTTAAACCTGTTCTCGTCGTATTCGTTATCACTCGCCTTTTCGATATATTCGGCAAACTTGCGCACATCCGTCAGTGTACCTTGGAGCTGCAACTTGCCCATAATATCAATCTTCACAAGAGCGTTCTTTCCATTGATGTTGTCGGTATCAATGTTGAAATCGTCTCTTGAGAACGCCTCAACGTTGCACGAAGGTATGCCGCTGAGGTCAGAGGCAACCGATACGCTGACAAGCATTGTTCCAGCTTTGCTCATACTATATACCATCGAGCACTTCTGATTGCCCGAGTAAGCCACCTGCGAAGCATTGAATTTATAGCCGTTGCTCATCTCTACAAGTGCCGATGCCGTAAAGCTGTTCTTGCTGATGTCGAAGTTTTCGCCCGACAAACTTGCAAGGTCAATCTTCACGGTTGTCTTAACGAGCTCTGTGCCATTCTGTGTCAGGGTCAACACGATATTCTCAGGAACGCCAACGGTGCACTTGGTACGGTCGTAGTATTCGGTGTACTTGTATGAGGTGTTATCATAGTCATAACGGTCCCATTCTGTGATATTGGCAGCATATACCTTTTTCACCTTACCGCTTGTCTCGAGCTTCAGCACGCATTTCTTGCCATTCTTATCGGTGAATGTAAACTGCAAGTCGTTATACTTGCCGCTTTCCATCACCCATTTTCCTTTATTGGCCGTAAAATGTCCGGTGAAATTAGATGCCAGCAGCAATGCGGTATATTCGGTGTACACATACTTGTCACCATATTTGTCATTTTCCTCCGTTTTTCCAACGGCGTTTCCGCATGCCGATTCCCAGCATTTTTCTGCCCAATCACCCACTTCGTCCCAGTCGTAGTCGCTGTATGTGTCGGATATATAGTTGGCAAGGTCGGAATACGATTTGAAGTCAGAGGCTGGCGTCATCTGCATAAATTTCTGTGCAATGTCATCCATACGCTCCTTTTGCTTGCTTGGCGACATAGCCTGGTCTTCCGATGGCTGTTCTGGATTTATCGGAACATTAGGATTGTCTGGTCCGTCATTATCATCACCACATGCAGAGAAAGAGAGAGTACCGGCTAACAGCATTGCCAGCATACAGTTATAGAAACTTGAATTTTTCCTAATCATAAGTTTGTGATTTTAAACAGTTGTTTTTATACTCCATTAAATTCCTCAAAACATCTAAAATGAGAGAGCTAATTATATGCCGTAATTGATTTTCTTCATCTTACGTTTTCGCAGTGCAAGTTACAAACTTTTTTTAATACGAGACGAGGAGAGGAACGAAAAGATGTTAAACGCGTGGCATTAATTGGAATTTATAATTAAAAAGCCGTTACGCAGGGGGTTCAGAAAAGAAAAAATTTCATCGCAGCTCATCTATTCTCGCTTCGGCCCCTTTCAAGTAGGGTGTTCTGTTCAAGATAGAATATTAAATATTGGCAACAGCGCCCTCGCTGCGAGATTTGCACTGGCCAGCATAATCGTCTGTTGCGGCGCCAGCATTGTAGCTCACTTTGCTCGCAAAGTGAGGGCC
>ERZ1026862.181-NODE-181-length-41222-cov-10.443875_pt1 | contig 41222 bp, 23 predicted proteins | sample MGYA00380161_ERZ1026862 | MGnify/ENA primary metagenome ERZ1026862 (study PRJEB33269, sample SAMEA4719797) | human gut metagenome | biome: human-associated habitat; feature: organic feature; material: feces | place: Cameroon | collected 2013-10 ... | reverse complement strand
CGCGTGAATTTCAATTTGGAGCGGGAGAATATATCTTTCAGCATCAATCGTTTTTTTTGCAAATAAGTAATGGTGAAAGAATAAGTTGACCAATTTTGACCTGTATTTTTGTTGGTTTTGGAATTTGGAAGAGGGAGCATAGCGGGCTATGTGACCGATGACAAATTCCCCAAGCGGCAAAAAGACAGGGCATAAGAATATAATTCCTTACACCTCAAAATTGGTCAAATTATTTTTTCACCATTACTAAGTAGGTGGTCAGAATTATTCTTACACATGTAAAAATAAATCTGACCGCCTACTTAAAAATCAAAAGTCTACGACCTATTTACTTAAAAGGCCATATCTATTGTCTCTTCTTCGGCTGGATATTCAACCGGTAAATCAAGTGCAGCATGCCGTAGCTCGGAATCACGTTGCGGTAGGTCTCCGTGCGTCCCTGTCCGTTGAGTGAATGTGTCACGGTTGAGAGGTTGTGCAGGATGTCGAAGCCCTCGAGCGCAACAGTCAGGCGTTTCTTAAAGAACTTCTTCGAGAGACGTGCATTCCAGACGAGTTCGTCCGTATTCATCTCGTGTGCCTCATATCCGCGGCGGCTGTACATCGTCAGGTCGGTGAAGATCTGGAAGTCGAACGGGAGTTCAAACTGTCCTGTCAGCCCGTAATTGAAGTTGGCGGCATTCACCGTCGAAAAGTCCTCACGAGCGCTTGTGGCGTTGCGCCATGTTCCGCTCACCTTCGCCCCAATTTTCTGGCTTCCGATTTTGTAGTCGAGTTTCAAGGTTTCAGTGAGGAACAGGGTCTTCACCTTGCTGCGCGGATTCATGTTTTCTCCTTCAACGGTGATGAGGTCCACATTGTTGTAGAACTGCGAAGAGGTCGACGTGCCGAAATAAATGCGGTGTTTCTTGTCGAGCGCCATGTTGTAGTTCACGCTTCCCGAAACATTATAATTGCCGTTGATATTCACCTGCTGGAAGGTGGTAGCACCCGTCTGGCGGTTATAAAGTCTCGAATAGCCAAATTGGTTCTTCGAAATGTTGTAGGCCAGTCTGGCATTGAAGGAACGCTGCTTGCGCGGACTGTTGTTCTTATAGTATAACGACAGATTGTGGAGGTAGCTGTTCTTCAAGCGTGCGTTGCCCACGTCAATGTGCAGCGGGTTGTTGTCGCTTCTGTAGTCCAAAGTCTGCACGAGGTCATACAGTCTCCCTTCCATACTGTATTGCAGTTGCACCTGACGCTGCCAATTATGCCAGTTGTGCGTAAGTTCAAAAGAAGGATTGAAAGTCACTGCCGTCTTGCTGAACAAAGTATCAATATGGATGTCGCGCTGATAGTCCAGTTCGCGTCGGGTAATAACCAAAGGTAGCTCAGCACTGACGGACATATATGCACCTTTCTTACCTACCGAACCTTCCCAATGCGATTGTATGCTTATCTCATTTTTATCCGTATTGAGCGTTTTGTTGAAACTGTTGCCACGGTCAACGACATTGAGGTATTCACTTTCCGATGGCAGCATTCCCAACGGGTTGTTGATGTTCCAATCAGCCAACTGCTCAAGACGGTAAATACCATAGTTATCGCGGATATATATATGTTCGTATTTATATGACGGCGTAATCGCCATATTGAATGGCAAGAAATACCAGTATCTCAACCGACCATAGTAGGAGTTTATCTTATATGGCTTTTCGTTATAGAAGCGGTTGCGAATGTCGCTTACGCTGTTTGCGTTTTGTGGATAGTCAAGACGATAACGGTTGTAGGTTTGGGTCACATAGTCTTGAAAAGAAGCAGACGCATCGATATTGACAAAATCATCCGAGAATGGAATTTTCTGATTGACGCTTGCATACAAATATGCAACCATGTCATGACCGTCATTTTGCGTTTCGTTAAGGGTTCTGTTCACTGCCCACGCCTGTAGCCAGGGAGTTATACCAGGATTCATTATGCTGTCGGTCAGTCCAGACATCGACGTAATGTCTCTATTGAACCTTGCAGAAGCGGAGACTTCATAATTATTGTAGTCCTTATACTGGAAATATGGCATAAACTGCAATTCAGTTTTCTTCCACATAAAGCGCCAGTTATGGCTCGTTGAGAAATTCGTATAGCAATTTCTGCTCCTGCTGTAACTATGTAAGAAAGTGTTACCACCCGTCAGGAACTGTTCTCCAACGGAGCTATATATATTGTCGGCATCAGAATGCGTCAATGAAACATCACCAGAAACCTTAAAACGTTTACGCTTGTCGCTGACCAGATAGTCCACTCCGCCAGTTTTTGTGGTCTGCAAGCCATCCAAGGAGTTCGAGGGAGTCCAATCTCCGCTTTCTCCAGGCTTACGTGTTTCGTTGATATTGTTGAAATTGGCGAATGCAGACACGCGCGACTGCGGCGTGAAGCGCAAGGCAAAAAGACGTCCAATATATCTGTCTTTTGTTCCTGCCGCCCCCTCGGCATTGGCCAAAACACCAATGGAATATTGCTTCTTCAGCTTTATGTCCATGACATACTCCTCATCAAAGCCCAAATTCTTGCCAGCAAAACGGCTCAGGTCACCTTGTTTTTTATATACCTGCACTTGGTTGACAGTATATGAAGGCAGATTTTCCAAAAGCACGGTATTGTCTTTCTTGAAGAATTCCTCGCCATTGAGCAAGAGGCTCTCAACATATTTGCCGTTCACATATATTTCTCCGTTGCTTTTCAGTTCAACTCCAGGCAACTGCTTAATTAAGGCATCGAGCATAGATCCTTCTGCCATTTGGAAAGCATCGGCATTAAACACCAAGGTATCTTTCTTTGTATAGAACTTGACGCGTGAAGCCGTCACGGTTGCCACACCAAGTTTCTGCTCACGTTGGCGTTTCAATTTTATAGTGCCGTAATTGTAATATTTCATACGGCCTCTTGGATTAAAATTAATCCGCTTATACTGTGTTTGATAATTGTCGAAAGAAAATTTCACGATATATGTAGCAGGCTCGTCTTTAACCTCAAGTAACCAGGCTTTTTTTGTTTCGTCGACTTGCCCCATCCAGCCTGTATACATTGAATCTATCACCACACTATCACTTGTCATAAGAACTGCCTTGACATTTTCCATCAGTGCATTTGTCAGCCAGTCATGCACATCACCATAAATGTATTTTTGAGCAGAAGAATGAGGTTGACTCAAGACAAAACACAAGGTAGAAATTAAATATAATAATTTGTTTCTCATGGACTTTTGGATTTAGTAATGGTAAAAAATAACTTGACCATTTTGTAGAATAAGGAGTTATATCTTATGCCCTGTCTTTTTGCCACCTTTGGTATTTGTCTTCAGTCACATAGCCCGATATGCTCCTTCTTTCAAATTCCAAAATCAACAAAAACACAGGTCAAAATTGCTCAACTGATTCTTTCACCATTAATTAATAATGAAACATATTAAAATCTTGCTTTTTAAATATGGGGTGTCCCCAATTTTTAAATCACACCAACAGAGATGTATTCAGAATTAATAGGACACCCCATAATAATCAGAACATGAATGAGAATCCAACTAAAGAAAGTTCTGATTTAGTTGGAGTAGTGTCTTTAGTAGGTGGCACCGTCGGCGGATTTGTCACATCACACTTAGTTTTGCAAGAATTCTGACATTGATGCTTGCAATTGCTCTGACAAGTACCATACTGGCAACTATCATTACAACTATTCTGACAACCAGTTTCACAACCATCCTGCATTGCAAAAACATCAAAACCCGTAGTTGCAATAGTACAGAAACCACCTAAGAGTTTGCCCTCTTTTGTCTCAACCAATGCCGGAATCTCAATTTCCAACATTTCGAGTTCTTGAACTTTAGATTTTAGTTCCATAGCTCATTCTTTTAAAAGTTAATTATTTAAATTCCAGCAAGATTCTAATATGAAACTCGCCCTGTTTTCAATATGTATTCAAGACGACCACGCACTCTTTCCAGCTTTGCGTTGTCGTCCAGTCCGAACAGACACTCCGCATTTTCGTCTGCATCCAATTTTGTCTGAGAGCATCCGCCGTGACAGATTGGATAAATCACGCATGCCTTGCAATGCTTGTTGCCGTACTTCAATGCCATTCTTTTATGGAAACGCTCGTTCCATTCGATTTCGCCATCTGCATTGAGCACACCTTCACGAATGTCAGGGGTTATATTTATTGCAGTGCATTTATATACGTTTCCGTCAAAATTGATTGAAGCCTGATTCTCGGCATCGTCGCGACATCTTTGATTATTATAGTTCTTCTCGATTCTGACCTGTTGGTCTTCTTTCATGAAAAGATTTGCCAATTTCAAAGCCTTCTCGCGCACTTCCGTTTTGCTTTTTTCCTGCCAAACCTGCTGAAAATCGAAATATATCAATTTGCGCTCTTCTGGGGTAAGTTCCTCAAAATCGTCAAGCACGTCAACCAAAGAATCGATATTGTCTTCCGTATAGTTGAATCGGCAATTAACGCGCATTCCCGCACGCACGGCACCGAATAAATTATCCAAAATTATGCGATACGTTGGTTCACCACTGGCAGTGCATCTTGACTTGTTATGTTTCTCTTCGTTGCCGTCAATGGTTATTTGGAATCCCGGCTTGTCGGCCAAAGGTATTTTCAACAGTTCTTTACGAACTTCTTCCGTCAAGAGCACACCGTTTGTCGTAAAATTCAAGAACATATTGACACCATGTTCCTTACAAGCATTGGCTGCATATTGAATTATGGGTAATACCCGTTTCTTGAACGGAAGCAAAGGCTCACCGCCGAAGAAGTCAAGATTAAATGTTTTCAACCCCTCAGAGGAAATCTTTTTGTCCAAGAACTTCAAAATCCGGTTCATTGTCTCGTCTGTCATTTGCGACGAGGCCTTATGCTCTTCGTAGCAATACCAGCAACGGAGATTGCAGTTTAATGTCGGGAGGATGGTCAGATGATAGCCAGATTGGCTTTTGTCTCCCTCGTCCCATTTTGCAATGATGTCCTCAGCTTCGTTGCACTCGTCATTGACAATCATGCCGTTCTTTTCCATTTCTTCATATAGAGGACTGCTGATGTCCTTCATGAAGTCTATGTTTTCCTTGTGTTGCTTGATAATCTCAACGATTTTTTCATCGAGAACCATAACCCTGCTGGTTGTAAGGTTAAACAGCACACCCTTATTTCCGTTCTGGAAAAGAAAATTGTATTTACTGTATTTTCCCATGTCTGTTTAGTTTCTTATGGTAAATTAGATATAAAGTAGAAGTGGTCAACGTTGTGTCTGTCAAAACAGATGTCCACCTCCTGGGATTTTTAGGTATGAAATCCTTGACATCCATCCAGTCGCCCAAATTTATTGGATAATCCTGCTCGTCATATCCTTCACGGCAAAGTGCGATATAACGCATTGCATAGACAAGTGCATTCAATTCGCTTGATTCGTCAATTACCATTTGGGCCGCTTTCATGAGTATCTCCTCATTGTCGTCAATCCACTCTGCTGGTATATGATTCTTTATCCCATACATTTTTCTTGCAGTGGCATAAGCCAATATGCCGCCAGACCCTGTTGCCAAACTCAAGTCTTTATCCTTTTGAATTGCGTAACAACTTAGCTGTCGGTCGATTAGGTTCAATTCTTCTGAAATATCATCCTCTATCATATTGTGCTCTTTCAAGAAAATGAGCCCCCAGCCAATACCAGCCAGACCATTGCTGAAATTACATGGAAACTTCTTGTGGTGTACGGCCGCAGCAACGCCATCCCATAAAGCCTTGATATGATCTTTGTACATATGGTCTTCTGAAGAGTTTTCATAAATGCACAGCCATAATATCTGCCCCATCGTACCATCAAACAATCCTTTTTCCTCCAATGGCTTTTCTGACACAAACTGCGCTATACCCTTGACATCTATATCTTTTTTCTTGAATTCCTCCAGGAACTGGGAACACAATCTCTGCTGGACTTCTGTGAAATCACGGAATGTCTTTGTAAAGCTTCTTCGATAATATTCCCTCAGGGCAACCCATCGTTTGCTTTCTTCCTGGAATTTTTCAAGAGCCATCAAAAACAAATCCCGATTTGTTTTGCAGAGCGTTGCAAACTCAACACACCACAATGATTGCGGAAAAAGAAGATAGGATATCAGCAATTCATTGAAAAGTTCATCTGCACTATACCTTTTATATGGAGACTTCTTACGGTAGATGTGGCCAACTACAATTTTCTTCAAAAGAACGCATTCGCCTCCTTCCATCCACACTTTCATACTGATATATGCTTCGTCGTTGCCATAATAGCGCAAACCTTCAAGGCCTCGCAGATGATTCCAATATCGCTTGCTCGCCGCATAGCCTGCACCAAGCACCACGGGAATTGGCTCTGTATCTGCTTCCGGAGCATATTCATTTCCCTTCCACACTATTTCAGTCAGCGTGTGTCCCTTTATTAAAGGCATATATGCTCCATAGCTTTTATAGGTACGTGAAGCTATTTCACGCACAACACCATCAACCTTTTCCAAGTAGCGACCTTGCGTGCAAAGCAATCTTCTGTCGTTCTCAGTTAGCAGATTTACAATACACTCACACCACTGGCTATCATAAAAGCGCATGTGTCCGTCAAGCAGCAGGAAATACGGGGTTTTAGACAAACCAATGCCCATATCTCTTGAAGCAGCGACTCCTTGGCGCTTTGAATTTACTATATAATAAACATTTAAGGAAAGCAAATCCTTTTGATAAGGATAGCCATCCGTAGAGCAGTCATTGATAACAATAATGTCAACTTTATTGCCGACAGTTTCACGAATACTACAGACCGTTCTACCAACTTCTTCCCCTTCGTTGAGAAAAGGGATTATGACAGTGAGTTTGTTGTCTGTCGGCTTTATTGCCGGGTTGACATATCCATTATTCAGTCTTTGGGAAATTATGGCACGCGCATCTTCCTTGACACGTTCCGTTGCCTCAAGCATCTCCCGGTAATGAACCTTGGTTGTCTGAGTGTCTGAATATCTGTACGAAACAAGCAGCTGTGGTTCAATCATAATATTTGCACCATGCAGAAGCATGGACATCCAAAAGCCATAATCTTCTGCATAGACGTATTTATGTTCAAAGCGTATATGATGCTTTTCTATAAACTCGCGCCTGGCGATGGTTGTGGAATTTGCAATCATATTGTCTTTCAGCATAGCGTCAACAGTGCATGACATTGCCTCACCAATCATGTTGTCTTCCTTGTCACCGTTTATATATTCCATACATCCGCCCATAACGTCAACGCTGGGATGTGATTTCATATAGAGGTACTGACGTTCGAGCCTGTCTTTCGGCATCACATCGTCCGCATCCATTCTGACAAGATATTTTCCAACGGCTTCTTTCAGATACGTATTACAGGTTCCTATGAAATCATGTTCGTTTTTAATTAAACGAATACGGGAGTCATTATATGATTCTACTATCCCTACACTATCATCCGTAGAACCATCATCTACAATAACAAATTCAAAATCCTTAAAACTTTGAGACAATACACTATCAATGCAAGCCCTGAGATAAGGAGCTGCATTATACATCGGCATTACGACCGATATTTCAGGGGGTATATGTCCTATATTTATCATCGCTGTAGGATTATTTATAACACTAAAAGGGTGAGCCATTATTCAAATTACAAATTATGCCATTTAAACCTCTCGCCTCAAACCTAAGAATGAAAATAATTATAATTCAAGAGTAGCCGAAATCTCAATAGCTTAAACAAATCAAGCCAATGTTTGCAATCCAACCTTTCTATTATGATACAAAATTATTAGATATCTCAAAAAATTCCAAATTTTAGATGTTATTTTTTATATCACCAGTTATAAACTTTTATTATTTAACAAATATAGACCATCCATCTGTGCCCACACATGAGCATGATACGGCAGAATACCATCTTTTGGCAAAAACAGACTGCTCCACGCTGCGTCATAAAAACGCATGTGGCCGTCCAAAAGGAGAAAATAGGGCGTCGTGCAATAATTTATACCATAATCTCTCGATGCAGCGACGCCCATTCTCACCTCATTTTCGAGAGAAATGACGGAATTAGAACTGGATACGCTCCCGAAGCGGAAAGCCTCACGTGGAGCAGTCGTTTATTGTGATTACATCTACTAAATCGCCTGCTGTTTCACGTACACTTTTAATTGTCATGACGACTTTCTCCCCTTCGTTGAGAAAGGGAATAATGACGGTTAGATATTTATTCTCTACACACTGCATAATGGAATATAGTTAGATGTTTTACTTTTGAACAGCCTATCCTGCTAAGTAATGGCAAAAAACTGAATATTTTTAAGAGGTAAAGAGTAAGTCGATAATTTTAAGGGTGGTTCTAATATTTCCGATTTAAATATTCTAATGTTCAGATGGGCGCTTTGCACCTTCTCGGAAGCGCCTTTCCGCAAGTAGCCTCAGTCACATAGCCCGCTATGCTCCTTCGTTTACTTACAAAAATACACTTACTATAAGCTATAAGGCTAAATCTACTCATCAAAATTATTATATCCACCCTAAAGAGAAAATGCCCCCACAAACAATTTGCCTTCCACTGATAATTCTATACAAAAAGATCCAGACCATTCTAACGGCAACTGAATACTTTCGCAGTCCTTTCCAGAAAGCCAAAAATCCTGTTCTATCGTCGAGTTATATATATTAACAAATATAGACAATCCACCTATGTTGTCATACACATAAATCGTATGGTCTTTTAATCTCACGTTAAAGGGAAAATACTCCGGTGAACGAAGTACAGGATCTCCATCATTTCCTTTTCTGACCAACACAATCTGATCGCCTATGGTATTCTCTTCAGGATTGTTTCCCGACAAAGGAATGACAATCATAAACAACAGGAGGGATAGAATAAACTTACTGATTTTTTTCATGCTTTTATTTTTTGCTGCAAAAATAATTCATATAAAACAAACCAGCAAGTACCTCGGCGTAAAACGTATAACCATTTAGCTTTCTGATATTTACAACAAAAACGCTATCACTCATTCACAAAATCACTTGCTTTTGTGAACGGCATTCACAAAAGAATGACAAAGCGTGAACGAAACCTCGATAAATAAATGTTAATAATACATAATACAAGCAACAACCGTTTATTTTTTCCACACAGCATCCTCAAAAAACCAAAAGTCAACAGGCGGACACCTTAAAAGGTTACCCAGCAATAGGCTTACACAATCAAGTTTCATGGTGTAAGTAGGTGGAATAATCTTTTTAGTAATGGTGAAAGAATAAGTTGAGCAAAAAGACAGGGTATAAAAATATAACTCCTTACCCTTCAAAACTATTCAAGCTATTTTTAAGTAGGTGTTCAAAATTAGTTTATACTATCCATGCAGGTGTAATCCAGTTTAATATTGCCTTGTCGCATTCTTTTGCCCCTACAGCTATCTTTCATCAGTCACGTAGCCCGCTACGCTCCTTCTTCAAGACAACTGTAGGAACAAAATAATACGACAATTCAATATAAACTAATTCTGAACACCTACTTACCATTACTTAATATGCCAAGAGAATTTTACTTTAATTTGAAATGCAGAACAAACCTCGGCAAAGCATCAAACTGTTTGATTGCTTTGCCGAGGTGCTGCCTGTAATAAGCAAACGCTCTCTCGGGCGCGTCCGAGAGAGCGTTTCAAATGTAAAATGATTTTGACCACATACCTATTTTTATCTTTAGCAAAGTCAGAATGGGAGACACAAAGCGCCCCCACTACTACTGACGCCCCCAATCACGGAGCCGCCTATCAAATTCCTCTGCTCCTCCTTCGGTTGCAAAAATCTTTTTCAGAAGCCTCATACGCGCCATGGACACGGTTGAAGCAGAGCTCCGCAAAAGCACCTGTATCTGGTGAGCCGAGAAAGCCAGACGAACCAACACACAGATGTAAAAGTCACGCTCTTTGATTTTCAATGACGAGCGCCACAGCAGAAGTTGCTGAGCAAACTTTGAGTCGCTAAACAAAAGGTAGGCCTGCAAATCGTGCCATCGGGAGGACTTCAAATCTATATGGTTGTCTGAATCTGCCGCCTGCTTGAAAACGACAAGGATGTTTTCGATGCCGTCGATGGAGTCTGCCGACTTGCACGACATCATATATTCATTAGAAAGGTGTTCATAATAGCACAGCATTTCCTGCAAATGAGCCACCGCCTCTTTTTGTTCTGCATTGGAGGACTTCAGCAGTTTCAAATTTCTCTCTGCCTGCTCTTTTGCTATCAACAAATTGGTCAAATCCCTTCGCATCACGGAAGCAGCACGCTCCTGACGTTTCCGATACCGGCGATAGAACATGCCACTCGCAAGCACAGTCGCTAAAAACAATGCCAGCAAACCAAAGATGGTCTGTTTTTTCCTTGCGCTGTCGGCCTCAGCTCTTTCTGCTGCCTCTTCTGCCTTTTTCACTTCCGCGTGCATGTGCGACGCCTGCAACTGTTCTGTTGCCCTCTGAAGGGTTTCAACGGCCTGCAATTCATTGAAAATCTCAAAATATTTCCTGACAGAATCCACCTGATTCTTTTGCAGATACACCCGCACCAACCCCTCACAGCCAGAAAGCCGGTAGGCTTCTTGCTTGCTCTTGCTCAAACGAACGTAGTAAACGCGTGCTGAATCCAGATCGCCTGTAGCAAGGCAATACCTGGCTTTCATCACGTAGTAGGTCTGATTAAAAGGGTCGGGCTTTATGGTACCGTCTTTTTTGACCACACCAGATTCACGCTCAAAAAGTCCCAGACATTCCCGAGCCTTTTGGTAACGCTGCGTGGTCGTATAAGCGTATGCCATCGACAACAGCGCCCTTGAAGCACGGAGATTCATGCCAAGTCCCTTAAACCCACGCCGAACGATTTTTGAGTATATCAGTAGGGAATCCATCTGCCCTTTTTCACGGTAGCAAAAGGACAATTTCATATAGGCATCCAACACTCTTGCGGAATCTTTCGCCAAACGTGCATAATACATCCCATGCCGATATTGCTGCATTGCCAAATCCCAGCTTGTGTTGTAGCTGTAAATCTCACCCATCTGTATGAAGCATTTGGCCATAAGGTCGTGACATGCTGGCTGCTCGTCTTCTCTGTATATTGAAATGGCTTTCTGAAACTGCACCTGCGCATCGGCATAGCAATTCCAGTCTGCATACACTCCGCCAAGAAGATAATGCGCACGGATTTTCTCTTGGGTCGTACCCTGCGCGTCATAATATGAAACGACTTTGCGAACCACGCTGTCTGTGTGCAAGGGTATGTAGCGTCTGAAAGCGTACTCTTGCGACAGCAAGGACCAATACATGCGGTTTCTCTCGCTCGCGCCGTCGATGTCCTTCCCGACTTCTGCCAAACCAGAATTTATGGCCAATGTGTCCATCGGCCATACGTCCATCAAGGAGTCAATCGACGCCAGTCTCTGGTTGACGCCATCACGGCAACCGACACACGACATCAAAGGCACAATCAGCCAAAGACAGATTCGCAGTTTCTTCAAACATCGCATTTTCATATTTCAATAGTTCGTTATTTTTTGAGTATATGGCTATGCCGCCTTAGGCTGCCAGCCAATGAGTTCTTTGACAATCTTAGCAATATCACGTGAGTTCGACGAAATATAAGAGACTGAAAATTTGGTAATTAGCAATAATTGTTGTAACCTTAAAGTATTCAAAATCAAAAGTTTACAAACAACAATCGCTATAATCACCGAGGATAAAGTTACTGAAATTTTCTGTATTGCGGATGACTTCTGCAAAGTTTTTGATGCCCAAATGGAAAAATACACCATAAAAAGCAACTCCAAACGCAGGTATCATCGTGAATCCACCATGTCAAGGGCTAAAATAATGGTTAAGTAGGTGTTCAAAATTAGTTTATACTATCCATGCAGGGATGAGCCAGTTTAATTTTGAACACCTACTTATTGTTATACTTTTCCACAGTTCAGGCTTTCGTTGCCTGAAGCTATATTTTTTGTCTACTCGCGGCCGCTGGTAGCACTACTCGCGGCCGGAGGTAGCATTACCCTCGGCCGCGAGTAGCACGAACGGCGGCCGCGAGTAGACAAGTTCCTAAAGAGCTTAAAAAAACAGGAGAGAGGGGCATAGTGGGTGAACGATGCTCATCATTCCACTATACCCCTCTCCCCTATCATGCAGATAGCTAAGTAATGGTTCACCATTACTAATCGGCAAGGCAAATGCCAGCGACAGCGGCACCCTGCGATTTCAACTTCAGCGTCAGGGCACAACCGTTGTTGGCCCTGATGCCTGCTGGCACAGATATTTCGTAGTGCAATTTACCATTCTCCGACGTGATGGCCGCAGAGGAAGAAGCCACGACCTCCCCGTCAGCTTCAAGAACATATCCGTTGCACGATAATTCTCCATCGCCCTTCAGACGTTCCAATGTGATACCCTTTAACCCAGAAAGCATGCGGGCTGGGATATTAAAGCGAAGTTCTTCCTGTCCGCCAACAGCAAGGCTCCACGTGCCCACCATGTCCTTACGATTTAAGAGTAACGACTCTGAGGAGATGTCCTTCGAGAGGGCAAGCATTTCCTTGGCAAAAGCAACGACGTCCAATCCGGAATCCTGGCGGCAACCGTCATGACGGCCTTCAACCCAATTGCGTTCCCATTCAGCCAGGTTCACCTTTTCTCCGCTCTCGCGGCCACGGAAATATTCCTTCCAGCGGCCCAGATAGTAGTCGCCCACCAGTCCGCTCCAAATGCGTGCGGCATAATCGTCTACTGGAGGTCCCCAAATCGTCACGATGCGTCGGGCATTGGTTTCATACTGCTGACGCTGGGCTTCCGTCCGCGCCGCATTGGTTGCAAACGCCACCCATCGGTCGAGGCGGAGCGTTGGATGCTGCGCGAGCAAACGGTCGATTCCCAACATGAGTTTTTCAAAACGGCCTTGCAGGGAACGCGCCCGAAGCGTATCGCCCAACAGATATTCCTGGTCTATCATTTTGGTGAGGATTTCAGCCTTGGCCCCCAAATAGTGTGCCGTCATTTCGCAGAGGTCGTTCCGATAATAAGGACTCTCCTTCAGCTGGTCTGACGCTGCGATGAAATCTTCCAACCCTCGGAAATAGTCTGCATTCATGTTGACAGAACCGTTTTTCACGTTTCCCGGACGAAACTGCCAATTGAAACGGGGATGGTCTGTGAAACTGCCGTAAACGGACTTCAAAAGGCCGTCCCACGATTTCATCAGACGTTCGGGCGCGGCGCCATATCGGTTCACACTATACTGTCTGAGCCATTTACGCACGTCAATGTGGCGGTCGCTCCATCCAGCATCCGTCACGAGTTCGTACAGCACCTCATTGTTTTCTATTCCTTCAGGCGCAAGTCCGTGTGCCACCAGGTTTCCACGGTTGGCCGACGCGAGGGCCTCAAGATGTCCGTTTGCATAAAAATCAAGCACTCCTGTCATCGCCACCTTTCCGCCCATATTGGGAATGACGCTATACACCCACTGCTTGTTGTAGAATCCTTTATAGTATTCCCAATTGACTTCCGAGTGCCAGAAGTGTTTGTTATAGTCCACCGCAAGGTCAAGCAGCAGCATTTTGTCGTCGGGCACACGAGACACAAGAGCGCCGAGCGTCTCATAGTCCCAGATGTATCGCTGATAACCGAACATCCAGCCCTGCATCACCCAAACAGCATCTTTGTTGGCCTTCTTGATGGCGCCATACACTTTTTCACCATAAGATGCCGCCATCTCGTAACGGGCGGGATTGCCCTTCTCTGGAAAAGGAATCTCCATCTCATTGAAACTGTCGACAAGATAATAGCCACACTTGCCAAACTCCTTTTCCCACTCCCGCACAAAGGCTTCAGAGATTTTTGCAAACAGAGGTTCCGTTGGCGAAATCATCCAATTGTGGAAAGCCCCGGCCCAGTGTGTCTCCGTCATGTGCAAATCTGGATAAATCCGTTTGAAAGCCTCTGGAATGAATCCTGGAAATCCCGGGCAGATGGGTTTCATGCCCAGCGCACGCATGCGGTCTAAAATCTTATGCTGGAGCGCCAATTGGTCTTTATGCCAATCGGCATTCAATGGACCATCGATGCCGCTAACATTTCCCATGCGCATCCAAGGCAGATGCGCCGGTCCCACGAAATAGCTGTTTATCTCCTCGTCTGTCAGGCCCATCTGTTTCCACACGCGGGCCAGAATTGCCTCGTAGCCAACCAATGCAAGCGGCATATTGATGCCATGCAGCGCCATCCAGTCGATTTCCTGTTCCCAACGCGCCCAATCCCAATAGGGCATGCTGTAGCCATAGGTGCAGACATTTAAGTAATAATGATTTTGGAAAGGAGAAACCACCTTCACGGATGAAGCGGCCGGAAGTGTTTTTGGCAACTGGATATTATTGCCGCTCCAAGAATACATTCCCAGCCCTTGGTTTTTCACATAATCGTAAAAACCACGACAGAGAGCCACATTGTCCGATCCCTTGATATGCAGCACACCGTTTTTCACGGCATATTCATAATACATGCTGCCAGCGTCTTTCTTCAACTCCAACTGAACCGGCACCGAAGTGTTTCCACACACGCGCCGCAATACATCAAGCGCCCCATTGGTTTTTCTGGCATTTGCGGTCAGCACAAGCAGGGCAAAGAGCAACAACAAAATTTTTCCTTTCATGGTAATTGTTTAATAGTTTAACTGATTAAGAATAAGCAGGTGCTCAAATCCAATTGGCAATTTCAATGCAGAAAAAACCTACTTATAATATTTTGAAGAACGACTCAATTCCTGCCTGAATGCGTCCCTTTTCCGAATCAGAACGGATAGCCTATGGCGAAATGGAAGGCGAAACCGTCTTTGAAGCGTTCGAGGTTATAGAATCCAGAACGCGACGTTTGGTATGGGGCATGCAAACCAATGCCGACATCAAAACGGAGAACAAGGAAATCGAGGTCGTAACGCAAACCTGCTCCCGTGCCGACCGCAATGTGCTTGAGGTTGTTCATGGTGAGCTCACCTCCAGGGCGCTGGGCGTCCTTACGCAGGAGCCACACATTTCCGGCATCAAGGAAGATGGCACCGTGGAGCGACCCGAAAAGACGGGCGCGAAATTCGGCATTGGCCTCGAGCTTGAAGTCACCCGTCTGGTCGATGTAGGCATACTTGCTATTGTCGCTGCGATAGCGTCCCGGACCGATGGTGCGCACGGTGAAGGCACGCACACTGTTGGCGCCGCCGACATAAAACTGGTCGGCATAGGGCGCCCGCCGACTGTTGCCATAGCTATAGATGGCGCCGGCGAAGAGGCGGGCCGCGAGACTGAAGCGCGAATTGAGGCGGATGTTTTCGTGGCCTTCAGCGGTGACTTTCACAAATTGGGCAAAGGGACTTCCGAAGAGGTTCTTGTTTTGCTCGCCGAATTTCTTTCCAGCTGCGGCATAGATGCCCGAAGTGACGTTGCCGGCCTCTTTGATTGAAAACTGCAGCCACACGGGGTTGCGATGGTTGGCAGCAGAGGCATAAGTGATGGTGTAGCTCATCGAAGGCACAAACTGATTGCGCATGGACACGTAGAGCGCGGGGTTGGCCGTCATGATACTGTCGAACGTGCCGGTCTTATGAATCAGGCGGTCGTAGTCGAGACTGAAGAGGGTGAACTCATGGTTGGTCGACTGCGTCTTGTGCCACTTGTAAGTGATGTTTCCTCCGAAAGACATCATTTGGAAGAAGCCGGCGCGGTTTTTCCAGTCGGCATTCAGCGCGAAGGTGGTGGACGACGGCATGCGGAAATGGCGCCGATGGACAACAGGCATCATGAAGCGCGGAAACTCAAGAGAAAGTTCCGTGCCGAGCTCGTAGGAGTTGAGCAGGGAATTACCCCCGCCGCGCCCAGAACGCGTTTGCCATTCGTAAGAGCCAAATATCTTGAACGACACTTTTTCGCCGCCACGGAAAGCATTGCGCTTGGAGATGCCATAGGAAACGCCAGGACCCACCTGCTGGTTGCTCTTCAGCGTGGCATTCATTTCAAAACTGCTGTCAAAGAGTTTGTCCATGACGGTGGAGATATAGAGATCGAGCGTGTCGCAGTTTTCCGTGGTGTCCTGCGGCACATAGTTGACATCAATCTGACTGAACACGCCCATAGCGCCGAGCTTTTCGAGCGTCGTGTTGCTGTCGCTCAAGCGAAAGAGTTCGCCTTTGCGATGGCTGACAGCGCGGAACCACATAGGGGCACGAAGCGGCATTTTTTTGCCAGAATAATTAAAGGTGAAGGTGCGACCTTGCACCGACTGGTCGAGCTGGTCGAGGTCTGCGCGGCGCATACTGATATACGTGTGGCCCATGTGCCATTGATGGCGCACGCGTTCAGGACGGTCTGCCAAAGGAGACACACGCAGCTGAACAAAACCAGGCCGCATGAGGGTGTCGGCACGGTAGGTGGTGTAGGCTGCCGAATAATAGTAGTAGCCGTTTTCGCGGAAGAGATTTTCTATGCGTGTCTGCTCGTTGGAGAGATTGACCACACTGAAGGCGTCGCCCTTTCTGAGCAGGCGCTGGCCCTCGGTGGCCCGCAAAAGGCTGTCGGCGCGAGCCGGGAAATTGAGATAGGCGATGGAGTCGAGTCGATGGAGCGGTCCGGCATAAACGCTGTAAGCCACCTTTGCCTTTCGCGGATTGCGCTGCGGAAGCACTTCACTGTTGACGCGCCCACTGAAAAATCCATAGTTGTGGAGCGTGTTTGCCGCCACGCGGGCACGCATCTCCGGACTCACCGTGCTGACATAGACGGGAGTGGCGGCAAAGGTCTTGAAAATCCATTTTCCAAGACCTTCCTGATGGTCAACGAAACCATTATACACCCACAGCCCCACGGGGAAGGGCGAACGCATGGAGGAAGATCCGAAGAGGGCATAGTTTGGCGGATAGGCCAACACGGCCTCCACTTCTTCTTTTGCCGTGGCGAAAGCAGCTTGTTCCGCCTCTCGGCGCTTCTTTTCCGCCCTGCGCTCCTCGGCTGAGAGTTTGCGTTTTTCGGGCGCCTTCATCTGCTCTTCGAGCGCCTTCGTCCCGTTTCCACGCAACACATCACCCACCGCCTCCACAGCATTGCCGATGGAGGTGATGACTCCTGCTGAATCCTGCTTGGCCTTATGCTTTGACGAAAGCGGCGTGCCGTCGTAGGAGATGTGGTCAATACCGATATAAAGTTGCTCGTCTTCCGCCAGATGACTCGTGGTGGAGCAGGCCGATAGCAGGAGGGCAATGCTTGCGAGCCACAGATGGAGGAAACGTGGCGTGGGGAATATATATGGAGATTTCATGTTTGTTGCTTGGTTTATAAGTGGGTATTGGCGAACGGAAATATCTCGCATCAGCCTCAGCATCAGCCTCAACTGAGCATGCTGCGACAATCGACCTACCTTTTAAATAAGTGGCCACCTACTTAACGTCGGTTTTCTTCTTGCGTTTGAAGATGAAGAGTTCGCCGAGCCTGTCGGTTTTTCTCCTCAACACCAGTCCGGCGCCAGTTTGCGTGAGCTGTCCTTCAAGCGGGTCGCGCGTGCTGCGGTCGTAAAACACCTTAACATAACGCGTGGCACTCTTGTCGAGACGGTATTCAATGGCCACATTGTCGATGAAACTCTCGGCAGAGTTTTGAGCGTCTTCGCCTGTGCTGACCTTTCCTCCGATGATCACGCTAATGCGGTTGTTCCAGAAGCGTTTGGCAAACTGGAAGGAATAGTCGGTGGTTTCGGTGCCTGCGGCGCTCGTATTGTTTTCCATGCCGATGGAGAGGTCGATGGTTTTCAGTGCACTGCCAGCGATGTTCTGGATTTCGCTCTGCAAGAAGGCGTTGAGGGCGTTGCTGGCCTTGAATCCGCTACCTCCCGAGGTGAGCATATCGTCGGTCACATACATGCCCGTGGCGAGCATTGCCACCGCCGTTTTGCTCCGCTGGTCGGCCGACATCGTGGCCAACTGGTTTTGCACCGTGAGGTCTTCCGTCGCTTCAATAATAAACGTCAGGCCCATATTGTTGAGCGGCTGCGTGATTTGCACACCCACATCGAAAGGCACGGTGCGCGGCTGGTCGTTTTCAACCACCGTTGCCCTCACGCGCTCCTTGGCGGTGATGTTGAGCGTTGGGTTCATCATGTCGCCCGTGAAATCGACATAACTTCCTTGGACGATGTTGAACGTCTTGAGCGGAATGATGGGCAGCGAGTATTTCATCTCGCCGCTGTTGGCCGTGAAGCGTCCCGTCAAGCGCATGTCGCCCTGTTGCGTAAGGCGCATGGTGAGGTCGCCGCCGCCTTCGAGGTTCACATAGTTCTGCCCGTCTTCACTCAGGCTGCAGCGGAAGCGTGCGGCATCGCTGATGGAGATGCCCAGCGTGAGGTCGAATCCGCTGACTTCCAGCGGCGTGTTTTCCTGAACGGTGGCCGAGTCGCGGAAGGAAACAAACTGCACGAGGTCGTGCAGGCGGTCGTCAACCGTCAGCGGAGAATCCCGGAGAATGTAGGTCATGTCGGTGCGGTCGAGAATCTCGAGTTTGCCGCGGATGCTGATGTTGTCAGACGTTCCCTTGAGCGTTCCGAGATAGTTGGCATAGACCTTTCCATAGAGCAGCGACAAACTGTTTCGCTTGGCGTTGATGAGCTCGAAATTGTTGGCCCGCATTGAGAAATTGAGACCGATGCGCGAGAAGTCGCGCATGTCGAGCGTGCCGTTGAGCAAAAGCGGGTTTTCGTTCTTCGCAGAGCGCAGGGCATAGTTCTTCAAGTTCATCTGACTCGCACGGATTTCCACCGGCGTGGGGTCCATCAGGAAGTCGAAACCATAGACCTCAGAATAGAGATGGGCATCGTCGAATGCCAGTGCGCCATCAAGCACCGGCGCATCGGCCGTTCCCGTGATGTGGAGTTCGCCACCAGCTTCGCCACGCATGGCAACGTCAGTGCCAACGAGGAAACCGTTGACGAGGCGCAGTGGGCAGTCGTGCAAATTGGCAGTGCCGTCGAAGTGTCCGTTTTTGTCGTCATAGGTGCCTTCACATTGCAGCACCTCCAAGGTGTCGGTGCTGACATAAGCGTTGGCATAATGCTTGCCGTTGCCCTGCGGCATATAGAATGCTTCCATGCCCACGTTGCCCAACTGGGCATCTTCGAAGACGAGGTTTTTGGCCTTGAGCTGAGCAGCGACAGAGAGGCTTCCGTTCTGGTGGTCATCCATCACGTGCATATCGCCGCTCAGCATGCCCTCGATTTTTGGCAGATAGGGCATCACGTTGGAGAGCTCGCCAAGATTGAGATTGTTGATGCTCAATGTGATGTCGTTGACAGAATCGGCCGGTGTGCTGTAGATATTCAAAGCTGTGCCGTCGTCGGCCAAAAGATTCATGTCGGCCTTGATGTCTTTGTTCTTGCCGAGGAAGATGAAATTCTCGTCGTTGACGTTAAAGCGCCGGTAGGCAATGATCGGATTGTTGGGCGAGAGGGAGAGGTTGAGACCATTGTTGATGAAGTCAGCCCGCAACCCCAGGTCAATACCCTTGCGGCCCTGGCTGTCGGTGAAGTCGATGTGCGACCCGATACCCGAATTATGGATATAGGCACTGAGACGCGCCGTGAACTTATTGGGGTTCTTGCGCAGATAGTTGCGAATGGCGCCATCGAGATTAAGGCCCGCCGTGTCTTGTGAGAGCGCGAAATGAATGGTGTCGAGCTGCAAGTTGCCCTGTTGGAAACGGCTCACATCGAAACGCCCACCCATCCCGTTCAGAGGGTCGGACGAGAGTTCGAGACGCGCTTCCTGATAGTCGATTCCCTTGAAAAAAAGAAAGCGGCTGAGGGGGTTTTCACGCCCTGCCGCAAGATGGAACTTCATCACGGGGAAAGCACGACGCAGCATCTCCTGGTCGATTTTCTTCTTCTCGAGCTGGCGCATGAGCACTTTGGAGAAGCGGGAGAGATTGGCCATCAGATGGTCGACATCCCCTTTGGCGCCGAAGTCGAGGTCAAGGTCGCCCGCCGTGATACAGGCGGTGGTGGTGTCGGCAGCCGTGGCAACATCGAAGTTGAGGTCCATTGCTGCAAAACCGCGCGTAGGCGTTGAGAAATGGATATTGGAGAAACCGCCCTGTGCGCTGTAAGCCGTCAGTTTGCGGTTGGTGCGGGCCGTGACGTCAACTATCAGTCCGGCCTGCAACGTGTCTTTCACCATGCCCAGCGCCTTCAAGTCAACGTTCAGCAAATCGAGCATCAGGCGGGCTTCGATGTCGCGCCCGAGCGATGCCGTCAGTTTTCCGTTTGCTTCCAGCAAGGCGTTGTTGCTGGCGAAATCCACCTCCACCTGTCCGCGGCGACTACTGGCTTTGAGCGACAATCCGCTAAAGGTTTGCCCCGATGCCACGAGGTGGTCCACCTGGGCTTTTGCTTCCAACGAAGACATCGCCGAAAAGAGGTCGAAATGGCGACCAGCGCCTTGCAAAGTGCCGCTGAAGTCGCCGAGACCATAACCTGGCAAGAAACGCCCCAACGGGAAGGCATGCGCCACAGCTTTCAAGGCGTAGGTTTCGCGGTCGAGGTCAACATCGGCTTTGGCACCCAGCCAACCGCGCAAAGCGTTCACGCGGAAGCCTGTTGCATAATGGTTGCCCTTCATGCGGAAATCACCGCGGGCCGATGTGCCGTTGGGAATATCGAAAAAGCCACGGGCCAGGAGCGGCAGGAATTTCTGGATGAAAGCGCCCTTCCCTATGCGGGTTTCAAAATCAAACTTGGCAGTGCGCCAGGCCTCAGCGATGTCGTTGGCGGAGCCTTTCAACGTGACAGACAGAAGCTGCGGCCAGGCCAAATGCAAGCGCGAGAGCGACAGATGACTGATATTGCCTTCTATGCGCCCTTCAACCGTCAGAGGAACACTGGGAAACGCCTCCAAAATATAGTCGTCGGCATACCCCTTGGCCAGCGTTCTGACATCCTCAGAAGCGAGCGAGGCATTGAGCGCCAGCGACATGGTTTCGTGACGGCCCGGCGTGAAGGCGTTGAAATTGAGGTCGGCCCGCGCCTTGATTTTCGATGCAGGCGTAGAGAGTTCCAAGAGCGGCAGGAAGAGGCGTGCCGTGTCCATATAAATGCGGCCCTTGGCGTTTTCCACTTTCAGTCCGCTATGCTCGTTGAAAGCCAAAGCCGCCAAATAAGTGCGCAGCGTTCCCTTCTCATCGTAAGATAGGGTGTCGAGTTGGAGGCGGAGATTGCTGACGGCGATGTAATCGGCCGACAGTTTTTCCTCCATCCTGAATTTCTTCCAAAGCAAGGTGTTGGACAAGGCAAAAGCAGCGTTGCCGACGGCTTTCGCCGAAACGGAAACCGCTGAATCGGAAGGAAGCGCGGCATAGACCACCCCACCCTTTTCAACATTGAAACGACGCACGGAATAATACGGACGTCCCGTATCAAACAGGCCGCCCTCCAAACGGGCCTTACCCATTTCAGCCATGAGGCGCATGGAATCGCCAGGCATGGAGAGGCTCACCCGCGAACGGTTGATGGTCACTTGTTCGGCCACGATGCGCCACGGCATGGAAGGCAGTGTGTCGGGTTCCTCGCGGGCCGTGTCGCTCAAGGCCACATAGAGATCGGCATCGTCAAGGCTGGCCTGGTTGAGTTTCACCACGCCGCGTGTCCACTCCACGCCGTGTGCAGCGGCCTGAAGACGTCCGATTTTTCCACGAATGTAGGTATTTGATATAAAATGCTTCGAATTGACCTTGGCATCATAGAGGCTGAAGCCGTCAATATCGGCACGGCCCTCAAAGAGCGGTTTGAGGCGCACGTCGAGGTACAGACTGCTGGCGGAAACAATGGTGTCTCGGCCGTCAATCACCTCAATGCCCTTCACCGAGAGGTCGAGCGGGAAAGAAAGGCGCACGCGGCTGACACTGATGTTCATGCCTGTCGATTCGGAGAGGGAAGCGGCCACACGATGCACCACAAAGTTTTGCACAGGCGGCAGATAAAGCAACACGGCGAGCAGGAGAAAAAGAACGAAGGGCGACAGGAATATGCCTATCACCCACTTCTTGGCTTTATGCTGGATACTTTTCTTCATAGTTTAAACTGATGAGTTGGGGCGGATGTCTCTGCCTCCAACGGAGATAAACGTCTTTAGTAATGGCGAAGAGCGGATGGAAGCCGCCTCTGAAGGCAGGGCTGGATTCCCCTACATATACATTCACCATTATATATAAAACACAAAGTTAAGAAATTCCGTTGAATCCACTGGCAGAAACCTCCCAAGAAGTCCATCCAAGGCGTTGCCTGCTTTTTCATCAATGCTTTTTCATCCACCGTTGCCTCTCAGCCGCGTCCATCTTTTCGATGGCATATCTCAAGGCCGTTCTGGGCATTTCGCAATGATGGTTTGAAAGAAAGGAACGCAGGACGTCAATGTCGCGCTTGCCCACTTCCCGCAACATCCAGCCAACGGCCTTGTGTATCAAGTCGTGGGGATGGTGTAAGAGTTTTTCAGCAATGCGGAGAGTATCAGCATACTGGTTTTGCCGGATGAGGGCAATCGTTGATACTATGGAAATGCGCTGCTCCCACAAGTTGGAACTCTCTGCCAGCGTATCGAGAATGGTGCGGCTGGGCAGCGAACCATCAGAAAGAGGATGAAGCAGAAAAACGCCAAGGATGTTTCCGCACGAGAGGTCCACAAGGTCCCAATTGTTGGCCTGGCACGCGTGGCGCAAAAAGAATTCGACCAACGCCGCCCGAAGTTCCGGACGTCCGGGATGACGGCGCTTTGGCAATGCCTCTTTCATTTCCTCCACGAGCAGAAGGAAACCACAAAGCCTCACCTCATGCCATTTGGAATGAAGCAGTTTGCTGATTTCGGGCAACGCCACCTGCAGCCGCGCGGCTTTCACGACCATTCTGGTTTGAGGAACCTTCAAGCCGAGAAACTGGTCGCCCTCGCCATATTCGCCCTTACCTGTCTTGAAGAAGCGGGAAAGCACCTGCCGCTGTTTCTCATTCTCCATGCTGAGCATCGTTTCCATGATGTCGTTTGCTGTGTTCATCGGTGTATTGTTTATTAAGCAATGGTAAGCAGGGAACACCTCCTTACCTTATAGAAAATATCAGGGATGCCCTATTCTTAGAGCACCCCTGCAACCATTTATATTATTCTGCACACTGCTCCCACGTGGAAGCAGCTTTTTCTCACATCACGACTTTCGTGCGCACCGCCTGTGCATTGCAGACAATGTCAACATAGTAGTTTCCAGCCGGGAGTTTCATCTTCACGTTCACGCCCGTTGTCGTCATGATTTTCTTGACATGTCCGCTGAGATCCGTCACCAAGATGCGCTTGGAGAGTTTTTCCATACCAGGCATTGCAACAACGAGTTTGCCCTTGCTGGCAGCCACAGAGAAGCCAGGATTAGAAAGCGGAGAAACGGCCTTCACGCCATTTTTCTTCTCAGCCAGACGGAACACGCGCGTGGCGTGGCTTCTCACCTCTGCCGAAAGCGTTCCCTTGGCGTCGCTGAGCTGCTGCTCGGCCCAAAGGTCGCGAACGACGTAGGTTTTCTGGATATCAAGTCCCGGCACTTTTGAGAAATCGAAAACGGCCGTCTTGGCTTTTTCAGAGATATTGGTGACAGAGAGGGCCACGTCGCCGTTCTCACAGTCCTTGGCAAAGATAACGAGGCTGTCGGCCTCAGAAATCAAATCGGCCTGTTGGCCCATAGCGTCCTGGTTGAGGGCAATGACCTCGCCGCTCTTCAAGATGGCTTCATCGTCGGCCTGGAGCTCTTTGCGCGGGTCAAACGAGAGGGCCATCGGAGAAGACCACATACACCAGAGGGCAAACTGCGAGCGATATTCATCCTGCGTCATGCCAGGACCCTTGCCGCCGCAAAGCATACTTGAAGATTTGCCGGTGCCGTGAAGTCCCGTGCAAAGCATGTCGGCATCATTGAAGCGGTTGACGCCCTGATAAGCAGAAATATTCTTCATGTCGCGGATGCTCTGCAGAAATCCTTCGCCGTTGCCAGCGCCAGTCCAGCAGTCGCGCACGTCTTGCGAGATACGCCAGCAGCGTCCGCCAGCCTCAGCGCCCCATTTCCAAGGTTCGCGCTCGCCCCATTCACAGATATAAAGCATCGTTCCATAACCGGCCTTTTCAAGGGCATCGGCCATAGCGCGGTAGCGTATGAAAGCCGTGTCGCGCTCCGACGGGGCATTGCAATAGTCACACTTCACAATGTCGACCTTCCAGCGGGCATAGGCATCGGCATCGATTTGTTCTTTGCCAAACGAGCCGAAGGCACCGGCACAGGTATATTCGGCAGCATCCGTGTAAATGCCGAAGCGCATCCCCTTTCCGTGTACATAGTCAGACACTGGCGTAAGTCCGTTGGGGAAACGTTGCGGGTCGGGCAAAGGACGTCCGTCAGCGGCACGGCTCTTGGCATGCCACCAGTCGTCCATCATCACGGCGTTCCATCCGTAGTTTGTCAGGTTTTTCTCCGTAAAGAGGTCGGCCACGCGCTTCACGATGCTTTCCGACACCTCACTCTCCACGGCATTCCAAGAGAGCCATCCCATAAAAGGAATGGGGTGTTGCAACTGGTCTGACACGTCGAACGTCACCTTTTCGCTGGTGGTCTTGCCATGTTCCGTCACATGGATTTGATACGTATAGCGGCCCGATTTCTGCGGCACGCCTTCCACCACATTGCGTGTGGCATTCCACGTCAATCCCTTCGGCAAACCGCTCACGGAGAGCGTCGCTTGGGCGTTTGTGGCGCGAATTTTGTGCATAAATTTCACGCCAGGCTGTGAAAACACGGTGGTGGCGCAATTGAGTTGCGAGGGAGTTTCGTCTGCACTGGCCACATTGGGACTTGCCCATGCCAAAGCCGAAGCAAGCAGACAGGCTCTGTAGAGATTTTTTTTCATTTTGTTGTGTAGATTAGTTTGTTGTGTAATAAACCAGACATGACCGAAAGGCGGAACAGAAAAGAAAGCAAGCCCGTTCCTCCGCTTCTGCTTTGTCTGATAATTGATTAGGTAATTGTGTTGTCGTTGTATGTTGGGGTACTGCCGTCTTCATGGTTTCCCCGAAGTGTCTTTTATTATCAAACGGGGCAAAGTTATAAAAATTAAATAACACCAAGCCCAACAAATCCAATAAAATAATAACACGCGAGACACTTTATCCCAGTTATACTGCCTATTTGCAACCAACTTGCAAGATTTTATCACTACCTTTGCAGGCATGAAGAAATGTTCGGCTCCACGGTTCTGGCGCGTCTGGTGTTTCATCCTCCTGACGCTCATTGTGGCCATGCTCCCCCATCACCATCACGGCGAAGCGGTGTGCATGGCCTGGAGTCATTTTAACACGGCCGAACATGCCGTTCTGGCACACAAGGAATCTGCGCCGACACACGACTGCAACGAAAACGACTGCATGGTTCAGAGCATGCGCACATTCCTCCCCGCCAGCAGCCGACAGCAGTTTGCCGACACGCCCACGTGGCTGCCGCTCTTCCTGCCGTTGCAATGCGTGGAGGTGCCAGAATGCCCGACTTTGACAATTTCTAAGGAAACACTCACCAGTGTCTCCCAGCTTTTCTACGGCTGCCACCAAGCGGCAGCTGGGCGTGCCCCGCCCATCCTTTCGGCTTGACTCTAACATTTACGGGTCAAACCAATTCTTCTGTTTAAGGGCATCCTGAAATCCCTAACCATCCTTATCCGTCGGACGTGGCAATGCTCACGCCCGACAGATGCGGCGTATTCTGTCGGAAGGCGACATACGCCCTTTTCTGAAATCATACCCCCGAATTTAAATATCTTATGAACAAACATTTCATGAACAAACACTGGCTGCTGGCCCTATTGCTTCCGGCAGCCTTGCTGACGTCTTGCCATAACCACGACTCGCACGCCGACGAACACGACGGCGAGAAGCACGAAGAGAAGGCCGACAAGCACAACGACAACGACATTATTCTGGAACCCGAAGAAGCCAAGGCGGCGGGAGTGGCCACTGAGCGCGTCAGCCCCTCTGCGTTTTCGGAAGTGATCACCGTGAGCGGACAGATTCTGCCTGCCGCAGGCGGCGAAACGACCATCACGGCAACGATGGCCGGCATCGTGAAATATGCCGGAAAGGCGGTGACGGAGGGCGAAGCCGTTGGCAACGGACAGGGGCTTTTCGTTGTCTCTGCCCAACAGATGGCCAACGGGAATCCTGCTGCTGCGGCGGCAGCCGAACTGCGTGCGGCGAAACAAGAATATGAACGCGCCAAGGCATTGGCCAACGACCGCCTAATTTCGGCACGCGAACTCGAAGCGGCCCGCCAGCGCTATGAGACGGCAACGGCCACAGCGGAAAGCCTGGGCGGTAGCAACCAGAGCCGCGTGGTGGCAAGCAACATGAACGGCTACGTGAAAGAGGTGCTGGTGCGCCCCGGCGATTATGTTTCCGCCGGACAGCCGCTCGCCACAGTGGCACAAAGTCGCCGCCTGCAACTGCGGGCGGAAGTGCCGGAACGCCACTACGCCATGCTCCCCAATATCACGGGGGCCAATTTCCGCTTCTCGTCGGGCAACGACAACAGCGTCTACGCCCTTTCGTCGCTCAATGGCCGCCTGGTGTCGCGCGGCAAGAGTGCGGAAACGGGGGACTTCTTCGTTCCCGTCATCTTTGAGTTCAACAACGTGGGCCACCTCGTTTCCGGCACCTTCGTGGAGGTCTACCTCTTAGGCCGCGAGCGCCAAGGCGTCATCAGTATCCCTGTCACATCGCTCACGGAAGAACAGGGCGTCTATTACGTCTACCTCCGTACAGGCGACCACAGCTACCGCAAGGCAGAGGTGAAACTCGGCGGCAACAACGGGCAACGCGTGGAAATCCTCAGCGGTCTGAAAGCGGGCGAAGAAGTGGTGACGCGCGGCGCGATACAGGTGAAACTGGCAGCCAGCAGCGGTGCCATTCCTGAAGGACACAACCATGAACATTAAAGGGAGGCCAAGAACATGCTCAACAAAATCATAGCTTTCTCCTTGCGCAACCGCGCACTCGTCGTGCTCGCCACCCTTATCTTGATTATCGGCGGCTGCTGGACAGCCAAAAACATGGAGGTCGACGTTTTCCCCGACCTCAACGCCCCGACCGTGGTGATTATGACCGAAGCCAAGGGCATGGCCGCCGAAGAGGTGGAACGCCTCGTGACGTTCCCCATCGAAACCGCCGTCAACGGTGCCACCGACGTGCGCCGCGTGCGCTCTTCAAGCACCATGGGCTTCTCCGTGGTGTGGGTGGAATTTGATTGGGACACCGACATCTACCGCGACCGCCAAATCGTTTCTGAAAAGCTCTCCACCATAGCCGACGCCATGCCCGAAGGGGTTGGCACACCGACACTCGGCCCGCAGTCGTCGATTCTCGGAGAGGTGCTTTTTATCGGCCTGACCGCCGACTCCACGTCGCAAACCGACCTCCGCACGCTGGCCGACTGGACCATCCGTCCGCAGTTGCTCTCAATGGGCGGCGTGGCGCAGGTGACGGTGATGGGCGGAAACATCATGGAATATCAAGTGCAACTCCATCCCGAGCGCATGCGCCATTATGGGGTGGGCCTCTCGGAAGTGTTGGACGCCACGCAAGCCATGACGCGCAACGCCACCGGCGGCGTATTATATGAATATGGCAACGAATATATCTTGCGTGGCCTGCTCTCCACGAGCGATGCCAACGAGATGTCGCAGTCTGTCGTGAAACTCACGCCGCAAGGCCGGCCCGTGGTGCTGGCCGACGTGGCCGACGTGCGCCCTGCCGTGAAGTCGCCCCGCATGGGCCTGGCCTCCATCTCTGGCAAACCGGGCGTTTTGCTGACCATCACGAAACAGCCCTCCGTTGGCACACTTGAACTGACGGAACGCCTCGACACGGCCATCGCCACCCTCAAGTCGTCGCTCCCTGCCGACGTGAAGGTCAACACTGAGCTCTATCGCCAACAGAAATTCATCGATGCCTCGATTTCAAACATCCGCAAATCGCTCGTTGAAGGCGGCATCTTCGTGGTGCTCGTGCTCTTCATCTTCCTCATGAACGGCCGCACGACGCTCATCTCCCTGGCCACCATCCCGCTCTCGTTGCTCATCACCGTCATCGTCCTGAAGCTCATGGGCCTCACCATCAACACGATGAGCATCGGCGGCATGGCCATCGCCATCGGTTCGTTGGTTGACGATGCGATTGTCGACGTTGAAAACGTGTTCAAGCGCCTGCGCCAAAACCGCGAAAAGAGCCTCACGGAGCGCCGTCCCGTGCTCGACGTGGTGCACGATGCTTCCTGCGAGGTGCGTATGCCGATTCTCAATTCCACACTGATTATCGTGGTGAGCTTCATCCCCCTTTTCTTCCTTTCTGGCCTTGAGGGACGCATGCTCATCTCGCTCGGCGTGGCCTTCATCGTGTCGCTCTTCGCCTCCACGGTGGTTGCCCTGACGCTGACGCCCGTTTTGTGCAGCTATCTGTTGGGACGCAAAACCGACCGCCACAACGAGCCGCGCTTTGTCGGTCGCATGAAAACGGCCTACGCCGCCCTGCTCGCCCGCATGCTCCGCCACATCCGTCCAGTGATTGCTGGCATCGTCGTGTTGCTGGCATTCACCATTGGCGGCTTCATGCTCCTCGGCCGTTCCTTCCTGCCTCCTTTCAACGAAGGCTCCTTCACGGTCAACGTGAGTTCGCTGCCGGGCATCTCGCTCGACGAGAGCGACAGCATCGGCCGCCGTGCGGAAAAACTGCTGCTTACGATTCCGGAGGTGACCGACGTGGCCCGCAAAACGGGACGCGCCGAACTCGACGAACACGCCCTCGGTGCCAACACGAGCGAAATGGAGGTGCCTTTCACGCTGGGCAAACGAACGAAAGACGAAGTGCTGGCCGACGTGCGTAGCAAACTGGCCACGATTCCTGGCGTGAACGTGGAAATCGGACAGCCCATCTCCCACCGCATCGATGCCATGCTCTCGGGCACGCGTGCCAACATCGCCATCAAAATCTTCGGTCCCGACCTCATCCGTCTGCACACCATTGCCAACCAGATAAAAGAGGCCGTTGAAGACGTTGAAGGTCTTGCCGACCTCAACGTGGAACAACAAGTGGAGCGCCCTCAGCTGACCATCCGTCCGCGCCGCGTCATGCTGGCGCAATATGGCATCACGCTTCCCCAATTCGCGCAATTTGTCAATGTGGCATTGGGTGGCGAAACAGTGTCGCAGGTCAATGAGGGCGGCCGCACCTTCGACCTCACCGTGCGCCTCAACCAAGAGGCCATGAACAGCATCGACCAGATTCGCGGCTTGCTTATCGACACGGGCGACGGCCGAAAAGTGCCGCTCAGTCAAGTGGCAGACATCACCTCGACAGCCGGCCCCAACACCATCAACCGCGAAAACGCGCAACGCAAGATTGTCGTGTCGGCCAATGTCTCCGGTCGCGACCTCCGCTCCGTGGTTGGCGACATCCAAAAACGCGTCAGCGAGAAAATCCATCTTCCGCAAGACTACCACCTGAGCTACGGCGGCCAGTTTGAAAGCGAGCAGAAAGCCTCGCGCACCCTCCTGCTTCTCTCCTTCGTGAGCATCGCCGTGATTCTCCTGCTGCTCTTCATGCAATTTCGCTCCTGGCGGCAGTCGGTCGTGGTGCTCCTCAACCTTCCGTTGGCGCTCTCCGGCGGCGTGGCCATCCTGGTTGTCGGCGGCAGCGAAATCAGCATCCCCGCCATCATCGGCTTCATCTCGCTCTTCGGCATCGCCACGCGCGGCGGCATGTTGCTCGTTGACCGCTACAACGAACTGCGGAAAACGGGCATGCCTCCTCGCGAATGCGTGCTCCGCGGTTCGGCCGACCGTCTGCTACCGATTCTCATGACCTCCCTGGCATCTGCCTTGGCGCTCATTCCGCTGGCCGTTGGCCACGACCTCCCAGGCAACGAAATCCAAAGTCCGATGGCGCAGGTGATGCTCGGCGGTCTCCTCACGAGCACACTGCTCAACCTCATCGTCATCCCGACCATCTATCTCCACCATTGCTGCCACACCAAGCAGCCCTCAAACCCTCTTTCTTCTCATGAAACGACCTAAGCATCTTTTCTTTCTCGTCGCCCTCGGCCTTCTCTTCCCGCAGGCGATGAAGGCGCAGTCTTCCGCCACCACGGCGCGAGAGACGCTGCTTGATTCCATTCTTTCCAACAACACTTCGCTCGCCGCGCTGAGGGCACAGACTTCTGCCGGCAAAGCGGAGGCACGCGCTGACTTGCAACTGCCCGACCCCGAAGTGGAGGCTGGCTATCTCTGGGGTACGCCGAAGGGCACACCGGCGCGAAAGGATTTCGGCATCAGTCAGGAAATCGACTGGGGAGTGGTCACGGGCAAACGTCGCCAACTGGCCCGCGCCGCCGACCGTATGCTTGATGCCGACTATGCCCTACAAGTCACGAACCTCCTGGCCGAAGCCGACGCGGAAATCGTCAATGCCACCCATCTGAACCGCCTCTGCCGCCAACTGGCGCTGCGGCGCGACCTCTCGCAGACGCTACTTCTGCTCTACGACAAGAAGATGGCACAGGGCGATGCCGACCAACTGACTTACAACAAGGCCAAGCTCAGCCACACGCTCGCTGCCGCCGCCCTCGCCAAAGCGGAGACGGAACGGGCGGAGACGATGGAACGCCTGCGAAGGCTCAACGGCGGACATCCCGTTGCCTACACCGACACGCTCTACGACGCAACACCCGTGCCGACTCTCCCGGCCTTGCTGGAACGCGCCGCGTCTGCGCAGGCGGCCACACTGGTTGCCTCCGCCAAGGTCAACTGCCAGAAGCGTGAAGCCAAACTGGCCCGTATGGAGGCCCTGCCGAAACTCTCCGTGGGCTTCACGGGGGAATACATCGCGGGGGAGAACCACAGCGGCGTGAGCGTTGGGCTCTCTCTCCCGATTTGGGGCAACGCGCGACAACGTGTCCACCAAAGCCAAGCCGCACTGACTGCGGCGCAGCTCGAACTTGCCGATGTGAAAACGCAACTGAAAGCCACCGTCGAACAGCGCTATGCCACCATGCTGCGCTACCAGCAAACGGCGGAAAGGCTGAAACGCGAAATGGAGGGAAACGACAATGTGCACCTCCTGCAACGCGCCCTGCAAACGGGGCAGATTTCAATGACCGACTATCTGCTCGAACTCTCCTTCTTCAATGAAGCACAAACGGCTCTGTTGGAGGCCGAGCGCGACGCGGCGCTGGCGAAGTCGCAGTTGATGAGGATGTTCTGAGATGGCGGTCAGAAGCAAGTGTTCATTATTAGTCTGATAAGTAGGTGTTCAGAATTAGTTTATCCCGGCATGGATAGCATAAACTAAATTTGAGCACCTGCTTACCATTACTTAACAAATAATCACTATATTTGCAGGAACTAACACCACGCACCTGCCATGAAGCACTTAGTCTGCATATACATTCTGCTTTTCGCACTGGCCATGCCGCATCTCAACAGTTGCCAGCGAGCCAACACGCGCCAAGAACTTGAGCGCGTTGACTCCCTGCTCGAATGTGTACCGATGGACACCAACGCCATCACCGAACTGCTCGACAAAGTCGGTGCCAAGCCCAACGAACTGAACCACAACGACAGCATGTATTATGTCATGCTCAAACACGACTATCTGATAAAGCGATTCTACCGCCTGAACAACGACTCCATGATGCGCCAGGCGGTGAGACATTATGATAAACACGGAACGGCCTACGACAAGATGCGTGCACACTACATTTTGGCCTGCATGCTCTACGATGACATGAAATTCAAAGAGTCGCAAAAGGAATGCTTTACGGCCACGCAATGTAACGACACCACCACATTACGCAGCATAAAACTGCTGGGAAAATGCTATATGCTGCTGGGAGGCATCTCGAAAAAACAACCAGACAACGACATCGTCCGACGGAGCTACGAAAAGGCGGCCTACTACGCAAAAGAGACCCAAGACAGCTGCACCCTGGGCGATTGCTACGGGCATTTGGTGGATCATTTCAGATGGGAAAACAATTACGACATGATGTATGAGTATTCTCGAAAAGCCTACGATCTATATACGAAATTAGGGTTGAAAAAAGATGCCTATGACGAATTGCTACCGATGAGCGAGGTGTGCCTGCACAGAAACGAACTGGCCAAAGCCAATGAATTTCTTTTGGAATACGAAAAGAACGTGATTTGTTCGCCCGATGCCAAATACCGTTACAACCAAAGTGAATTTGGCGTTTACTACTCCAACAAAGGAGATTACTATCTACTGAAAGGAATGACCGATTCCGCCATCATTTGTTACCACAATGAACTGAAATATTGCAGCGAATTGGTAAAAGCCAGTACCTACGGGGAACTGGCCAACGCATATAGCATTAAGAACCAAACGGACTCTGTCAACAAATATTTAGCAAAATATATAATAGCCCATAGCAAAGCAGACAGTCTGGAAACATCCAACAATCTGCACGACGGATTCTATATACACGAGAACGAAATGCTAAAGAAGCAGAACGAGATGTTGGTAAACGACAGATGGTACTACCATTTTTCCTCTCCCATCTCTATTGTCATTCTTATCCTGACACTTTGCCTGTTGGCATATCTTTGCATCAAAAACAGGAAGACCATCAGCAGAATGACCAACCATTTTTTCTTCATGCTTTACGTTTTCAAACAATCGCTTGCCGAACAGGAGAACGGCACACTCAAATATTTGTTTGGCCTGAAAAAAACAAAAATCCCCACCATCGATATAGAGAAAATCAAGAAAGACATCGCCTGCCTTATTGACGAAGAGAAACCCATCAAGGACCAAGCCATTTGGAATGGCTTGTATTTCTACATGCAAGCCAACGACTGGCATTTCCTGGATTTTCTTGAAAGTTTTTCCGGAAGCATCAACAAAAGAGACATCCAGCTCTGCATTCTGATACGCCTTGGATATTCCCCCTCGGATTTGGCAATTCTGCTTCTCATCAGCAAACAAAACGTTACCAAAATCCGTGCGAAATTGGCTGGCATCCTGTTCAACGAGGACGGGAAAAGCAGCAAGAATTTCGACAACCTTATCCGTAATTTCCAAGGAAAACCCTAATAAATCAATAAAGAGCAACGGGAAAGCCCCAACGAAGGCTCTTCCATAGACACTTGTATTTCAAGCCGTTGTAAAAAGTGTACTAAAAGTGTACTCCATTTTTAGGCGTATTTTTGGGTGTTTTGTAATTTCGCTGGCAAATTATATCACCCATGAATACGTCTAAATTATTTTTATTTATTGCAGCATTGACATGTTCAATAAACACCTCTATCTGTTTAGGAGCGCAGTCTTGTATTTCCGAGAAAATCCCTACATCAGGAAATGAAGTTATTTTAGTTCCAAAAGATGATAGCAAGAGCAAGAGCAAGGGCCAATGGCACCGCATTCCAGCCCGCATCCCCATAATGCTCTACCTTGACGACCACACACTTTACAGCATTGGAAATGACGATTGTTATCTCATTACAATTGAGGTGAAAGACGAGCAGGGAACCCCCATTGCTCTATATACTATTCCAGACAACAAAACTGAACCAATTGTTTTACCTGAATCATGGAACGGCAGATTCAAAATTTTGGTCAGTTATTGTGAACGTATCTATGAAGGCCATATTGACCTTACAAGATAACTGTGAGATAAGAAGTGAAAGTACTGTGGCACATCTCAGCATTTAGGCAAACGTATCCAGTCTACTATTTAGCGACTAAATCTGAGATAGCCACAGACCTTTCTAAACACTTCACACGTCTATCCATAAACATGAAGGAATTGTATGTAAACAATATCATCAATACTCTGTGCGCATTGTCACTACTTTGCGCACTATTGGGAAATGCCCTTTTACCTTATTCCTCCCTCCCACTTCAAAAAACAATATGGCTACCTATGCTGATTATTGGCATGGCTTCTTTTTTCAATGGATTTATTAACAAGCAAAAGAAGGGTACATCACTCGATTGGTATTTTATACTCACACTATGGACCATCGCTATTGACATTTATTGGAACTCCTTTTCTATTACCCACACAGCATGGATTTTCACATGCGGATTGTTCATGCGTTGCACAACATCATCACTGTCAAGTCGACATTTTTTAACAACAACCATCTGTTTGTGTTGCGTGATTTGCGCTGTTGCAAAAATTGCTGATAGATTTTTCCTGCTTCCGCCAAGTTTCAAACTATTTGACAACGAAGCAGGTTACGCTGCTGCGCTGATATTGGGTATGCCATCCTGCCTTCACGTTTTCCGCTCACATAAAGCAATCGGGATTATCACATCAGCCCTTACGCTGGCTGGCATCGTAGCCACCGACTCCCGCACTGCGTGGATAGGTGCTCTGATGATATTGTCCTATTGGTGCAAACGCACATTCTTTCAAGACTTCAAATTCAGAAGATGGCACTGGTGCATAGTCTCAATACTATCAATCATAGCCATTTCCACATTATGGATGATGCGTCCAGAATCAGTTTTGGGGCGATGGTATATCAACAAAATATCCACCAACCTTATTGAAACACATCCTCTCACAGGATTGGGACACTGCGGTTTTCATCGGGAATATATGAACGCGCAAGCCACCTATTTCATGTCTCACGATGCGAACTCCAGTTTTGGCATATTGGCCGATAATATACCACATGCCTTCAACGAAGCAATCTCCTTCACCATCAACTATGGAATAATCGGATTCCTGCTGCTTTCTGTATGCCTATACAAAAACCTAAGACAAACCTTCAATAATTCTAACCAAACAAGCATTACCACATATAATAAAAGCACCTACATAAGATGTATGTTAGTTGGCGCCGTTATTTTATCAATGACATCCTACCCCTTCAAATACTCTTATGCGGTGTTAGTCACATTGTCGGCTGCGTCTTTTTTAGATTTTCCTTCCAAGGCTTCCAACAGAAGATACCGTCTTTTCAACATCGTCATCGCAACATTTATCTGCATTTCAGGATGCCTCACGGCCACTGGAGAATATTTTTGGTTGAAAGCAGACAGGGAAAGCACAAACGGCCTCCCCAACCAAGCTATCAAATCCTACAAACAAGCGATGAACCTTCTGCCCACACGGGTAGAATTGGCATATAATTATGCTGCTGACCTAAATATTTGGGGACGCTATGCTGAAAGTCAAGAAGTTCTAAACTGTCTTTCGTCCTATCTCAACGACTACGACACTGAGCTTTTATCTTCAGACAACGCCTACAACCTGGGACAAACAAAAAAATGTTTTCAACATCTGGAAAAAGCAAGCTTGATGATCCCCAATCGTTTCTTTCCCCTTTGGAGTAGATTTGATCTCGCACGAGAAACGAACCAGACCAAAGAAGCCACACAACTGGCATATTCCATTCTAAGTAAGCCCGTTAAAATCGCTTCTACCAAAGTGGAACAAATGAAAAAAGATGCCCACGACTGGCTAAAAGAAGTCACCCCATCTAACGCAACACACTCAATCTCACCAACGCAATAAAAGCCCACCTCCAGTATTTTATCCACTACGCAAATTCGCTATTCCCTATATAAGTAGATATTCAAAATTAGCTAATTCTGAGCACCTACTTATCATCTCCCGAATTACCTATCTAACAATATTTATTAACTACTTAACCAAAAAATTATGAAAGGAAAAATTTCAGTATTCATTATGAGCATCACATGCTTAATGACAATCTTTACAAGTTGCGAAAGTGACGAAACGGATTTTGATCCAAACAATAAAATTGAATTGCTCAAAGCCAAAAGCAAAGAATTTGCAAAAAAATATGATGTAGATGTAACGCTCAACGATGACAGCATCGCAAAATATGCTGACCAAATGACTGTCGAAAGTATGGAAGAAGACTACAAGGCTTTTGCAGAAATGAAAAAGATTCTGCAAAATATCAGCACAGAAACGATGCCCTCTGTCCCGACAAAGTCGCTTTCAAAAAGGGATTTTTTGAAACGAAGAAAAGTAGAAACGGAATTAGACACTTTAGGGAGATATGATAGGTCTGGTTCTTTCGAAATATCAAACACCGTCGATGAAAAATGTTGCGATTACAACATCCACTATCATGCAAATGTTGAATGGTCTTTAAAATCTGGCGTTCCAAGCATGAAAATTTCAACGTTAAGTTTTAACTGTACAAACAGTTCCTGTAACGCTAAATATGGACATAATTGCAGTACTACTTGTAGCACTTTGCTCGAAAATATACATCTACATACCACGGGAAGCATGCAAGATGGAAAAATAGACATGTCTGGATTTGCAACCGTAAGCGGACAAGTTTGCATGTACCAATTCAACCACATCCTCGTAGCTGCATACTATAATGAAAAAAGTCAATATAAAGAATGCTCTATATCCATGTAAGACCACTATAAAATGAAACGATTTATCTTGCTCTTCACCATCGTGCTTCACGCTGCCTTCTCTTCGGACTTTGGAGCATACGCACAGACCATTCAACGAGAAGACGTCATCAAAAAGGATTCCGCTTTGTTTCACGAGCTGGCCATTGACGACACCATCTGCCCCATGATTAATTTCCAACTTGCCATGAGGTGTTACGATTATTTGAAAGGCTACCGCCAGTGGGAAAAGACAAAAGGCGTTTATGCTATAGAGAATTTTTGGACGTACACGGATAAAATAGAATATTTATCCCTGCAAGACCCATACGTGGCCGCATCCTTAGATTATAACTTTGAATACAAAGAAAACAATATAAAATGGGATTTCTACAAAGACCTCTGGAACGACGCCTTTGAAAAACGTCACAAGGCGCCCTACAATGAGAGCGAAGAGAAGCGCGACTTTGTGGAGCGGTTGAAGAAGTTTTCCCAATCGGCCACCTATCAGCCGCTCATCTTTAAGATCATTGCGGTCAAATACAACGGGTCGATTGAAAGGTATGTTGACGACCTGTACAAAAATTCCATCATGAGCAACCAAAAACGGCTCAAGCGATTTGTCAGGACACCAAGTTACAAGCGACTCGACAAAGACTATGGAGCGCAACTGACCCTATCCTTGATGGTTTATAAATATTGGCTCGAAAACCGCGCGACCATCAGACCAAGACTTACGGGGGCTTATGTTTACGTTGCGAATCAAACGGAAAAATAGCTGGCAAGCAACGGATAAAAGCCTGTGCTAAAGGAGTCAGAGGATGCAAACAACAGCTATATTAGTCAAGTGATATATCTGTTGTTTTGCATCCTCTCCTCTACTAAGCCCTCCTCAACAAAACAAGCCTATCACAAACCATAAAATGAACACTATCAAACAGTACGACACCATAAAAAAAACAATTCTACATGACCTTAAAACATATATATGGCTTTCTTTGGCTTTGCTTATTGACAGTTCCCTCACATGCGCAATCACTCGTTCCTGACAGCATTCAAGATGTGATAGAAAAAAGCGGAGACAACAAAAAATCTTTACTCTCCCTGCTTGAAAAATATAAGAATAACAAAGAGAAATTTTCTGCCGCATGTTTTCTGATTAACGGAATGCGATACCATGAGCAAGGCGGCCGTGTATTGTCGTATGATACGCGCATAGACAGTCTATGCCAAACGGCAGATAAAGAATACTACAGCATTATTCAAGGGAAATCTGTAGAAGAGCAGGAAAGCGATTCCATTTTAGCACTTCTGAAAAAACGTTCTGACGAAGCGTCCAAAAGAAATGCCGAACTAACTTTTCAAGAACCAGAGATTGAAGGATTGGAAATGCCAGATTCGCGTTTTGTCTCTGGAGAAAAAATTGAATGGGTGATAAACCACGCATTCTCTCTACGGCAACGTTTCCCACGTTTAAAACGTCTGCCACTACAAACGTTTTTTGAGTATGTTCTTCCCTATCGAACGGTCAACGGCTACCCTCTTCTGACAGACTACAAAACGCTTTATGAACGTTTCAATAAATATCTTCAAGTAGGGGCTTCCATCAATGTGGAGCAACTGGCTGAAACTTATAACCGCACCATAGAATGGCTAAGACGTTGGAACGGGCCCTACCCCTATGATACAAACATCGGCCTGAACGATTTGTATTGGAGCGGTTTCCACGACTGCGTAGACATGGCATACTATTGTGCTTCTATCCTAAGAGCGTGCGGCGTGCCAGCTGTTGTGGAATATAACGCAGCCTATAGAGTGAAACAGGGACGGCATTTCATGGTTAACGTGCTTGACGATAAAGGGAAGTGGGTTGCGTTTAGTCCAGAAAACGGACTTCCATCAACAGCGGAAGAGCAAATGCAAGACGCTCTCAATATTTTCAGACAACATTTTTCTCCACAGAAAAATAATCCAGCTGCATTAAAGATGGAGGATGAATGTATTCCCGATGATTTTGACGACATCTGCACAGAAGACGTTTCCAGACTTTATCATAAAACTCAGAAAATAACCATTCAAACCAGCAGTTTACCCAGTGACAATGCTTTAGCGTATCTCGCCACCTTTAAGCCTGGAATTGGATTGACACCCGTGACATGGGGATTAATTGACCACAAGAAAAATGAAGTCGCATTCGACAATGTTGTGCCTAACAATATTTATTATCCTGTATTCTGCAACAAAGCCGGATTTCTGATCCCATTCTCAGCACCATTTCGCATGAAGAAAGACGGAACATACATTCCTTATGACTTCGCAAACGGAAAAACATTGTCAAACGTGATGCTCACCCGTAAATATCCCTACAAGCCACATTTAATGCGGAATATAAATACAATGATAGGGACATGTGTTTTGGGCTCAAACAGAAATGATTTCCAAGAAGCCGACACTATCGGTATGCTTATGGAGGTGCCTAAAGTTGCTTGGACGGATTTGCACCTCAACACAAAACGCGCTTATCAATATTACCGCGTGCGAGCTCCACAAAACCATCCACACCTCTACATGTCAGAGATTCAATTTCTTACATTAAAGAATTATGGGTACGCCAATACAGCCGTTGCCACTTCTCTTAAAGGTGTACCCGACAGCGCCAGCCAATATGTACAACTATTGGATGCCTCGCCAGAAATATTCTTTTCTAAACCTGAATACGATGGCAACGTACTGACATCTCCCTATCTCTATCCCGATGTAACACTTCGTCTTAAAGAGGCACAAAAGGTGGAACGTCTGCGTTTCATTGTCATGAATGCCGACAACGGCATACGCCCTAACGACCATTACATTCTTCGACATTGGACTGCAAATGGTTGGCAAATATTATGGGAAGGGGTTGCTCAATCAAACTCTCTATCAATCGACAATCTAAAAACGGAAACATTCTATTGGCTCTCAAACACCACACGAGGACAAGAAGAACTGCCGTTCTTTCTAACGGACAAAGGAGAGCAGGTGTTTCCTCATCAGATATTCTTAGAAGAAAACGACAAAGACAGATAAGTCATTCAATAACAAGCTACCCAATAGAACTTGACAAAGATGTCTGCCTCTCAATGGACTTCTATATGGGGGGACAATTCAAAGAATGCTATGGTTTTAAAAAAACAATAACTGGAGAAAAGACAAACCCTATACTTGTCAGCGAACGCGGGACGAGAGACGACCGAATCTGGGACGTGAGACGTTCGAATCTGGGACGAGAGACGACCGAATCTGGGACGTGAGACGACCGAATCTGGGACGTGAGACGCCAACCAATATAGGGAACGAATCGTCAGCAACGTTTTTCTCCACACCGCATAAGGATTTTCCTACGCATAAAAAGCAAAAGCGGAAGGAAAAGACATGGCCGACGACAGAATATAAGTAATTGTGAAAGAATAAGTTTACCAATTTTGACCATTACTAAGAACTGAAAACGATTACTCTACTAACGGGGCGAGACTGCTGACCTTTCCGAACGTTCAAGCTCCACTCCCCATCATACAATTAAAAAAACATAAAACCATGAAACGATTTATCTTGCTCTTCACCATCGTGCTTCACGCTGCCTTCTCTTCGGACTTTGTAGCATACGCACAGACCATTCAACGGGAAGACATCATCAAAAAGGATTCCGCTTTGTTTCACGAGCTGGCCATCGACGATACCATCTGTCCCATGATGAATTTCCAAATCGCCATGCAGTGTTACAACTTTCTAAAGGGATCCCGCTATTGGGAGATGACCAGACATGGTATTCCTTCACGGACGTCTACAGCTATCACTTCATCGTTAACAGATAAAATGGCCTATTATATATACCAAAGAGACCCATACGTAAACCCTCCCGCAGAGCAAGCTTATGAATATGAAGAAGGCAATATAAAATGGGGTTTCTACAAAGACCTCTGGAACGACACCTTTGAAAAACGTCACAAGGCACCCTACAATGAAAGCGAAGAGAAACGCGACTTTGTGGAGCGGTTGAAGAAGTTCTCCCAATCGGCCACCTATCAGCCGCTCATCTTTAAAATTATTGCGGTCAAATACAACGGGTCGATTGAAAGGTATGTTGACGACCTGTACAAAAATTCCATCATGAGCAACCAAAAACGGCTCAAGCGATTTGTCAGGACACCAAGTTACAAGCGACTCGACAAAGACTATGGAGCGCAACTGACCCTATCCTTGATGGTTTATAAATATTGGCTCGAAAACCGCGCGACCATCAGACCAAGACTTACGGGGGCTTATGTCTACGTTGCGGAGCAGGGGGAGAAGTGATTGGCTGAAATTTTTCTGATTGCGACTTTTGACTTTGCCCTATAGGAAAAGCCTTGTCTGCGGCCCTGCGCGGGCTGAAAGCCCAACAAGTCCCCAGCCCAGGGCAACGCCCTGGGTACCAGTCCCCATTCCCTACGCCCTGTAAGGGCAAAAGTAAAAGCCAACCGTTCGCCCATACTTTTACCCTTACAGGGCGTGGACGTTTATACGCTGATACCCAGGGCGTTGCCCTGGGCTGAGGACTGGATGCCCTTTCAGGGCGCTCGCGGCGAAGGTTCGAATTAATCGAATTTTTGCAACGG
>ERZ1026862.179-NODE-179-length-41319-cov-64.197097_pt1 | contig 41319 bp, 36 predicted proteins | sample MGYA00380161_ERZ1026862 | MGnify/ENA primary metagenome ERZ1026862 (study PRJEB33269, sample SAMEA4719797) | human gut metagenome | biome: human-associated habitat; feature: organic feature; material: feces | place: Cameroon | collected 2013-10 ... | reverse complement strand
TCAAATTCAAAGACACCAAATCTTCGGATCCATCAATATGCAACTCCTCCAAGAGAGGATTGGCAGAGAAATCCAACTTCTCGTTTCTTGTCTCGCTGAAGTCAATGAACTCCAACAAAGGATTTTTGCTTACGTCGAGCAATTGCCCACCATATCCCGAATATCCCAGGATACGCAAGTTAGGACATTCCGTGAGAATCACATCCAAGGTTTTCACCTCGAACATGCCACAGCCATTAAATCCGATAATGGCATCCTCCTCTTCCGAGCAGATGGTGATGGTATAGTTGACCCCCTTCTCCGGATAGGAATGTCCAGCCTCAACCCAAGCCAACTTTTCGGAAGCAGGTTCCTGTTTGCCTGTCACGACCTGTACCTTTCCATCGCCCCAAGCGACTCTTGCCTTGCAGTCTTTCTTCAGCATCAAGTGCAAACCTACGGTTTCCCCCATTGTCCAGTCCAAAGTCTGGATATTCATTGTAATCTGTGACATAATCTTCTTGTTTTATGTTTACAGCTGCAAAATTACAGGTCAGATGTGTCAAATCGTGACACAAGCGAGAAAATTATCTCAAAAATCTTTGTATCACCTTGTACCAATAGTCCCAGGAATAGCCTACGGAAGGATGATTCACCACAAGAGCCTTAACATGCTTGCCACCAGGCATCATATAGAAGCCATTAGGCACCCAAGTGCCTTCCACTTCGATGTCATTGCAATCCACCCAGTGAACATCAGAAACTTGCTCTTGGCGCCAGTGACCGCCAGGCAAATTATTCCAAAGCCTCTTGCCCCATACGATGATGTACTCAGGTTGGTACTTTTCGATGACCTCGAAGAATGCCTTGCCTGCCTGGTGATATTGTTCGGCTGTGCCAGCCTCGCGAGGACCACCCATCGCTGCTTGCAGATAGTTGAAGAATACCACCGATTTCCAAATCTTCAGCCTCATCGCTTGATTGGTCTCCTCACCCACTAACGAACGCTCAAACTTCAGGAAAGTCCGCATCCAGTTCTGCCGTTCCTTGTTCTCATTGAGATAATCATCAAGCACCTGCTGCGTAAAGTTCATACACTCCCGATGCAGACGGTAATCTCCACAATCCGCACAACTCTCATCACAATAATGGCTCTCGCCCAATATCATGATTTGCTTGCCGAATATCCCTCCGTTGGCATAATCCTTGCCAACGAAAGGCTGAAAGAAAATGTTACTGCTCATATTTTAGAATAATGAAACAATATTCATCGTATTTATATTTATTTATTCTTTATCACTACCTACAAATGCCGATGCCTTCATAAAAGAGAAGGTTGCATCAACGAGCCAACCGATGCACGAACCGACTGTAGCTATCCACCAGGCAACAAGATAACCTGTAGTACAATTGGTAGCCTTGAAAAGGACATCGCCGTCAAAGAGATGCCTCACCAGATTAGGAAGGAAGAACAATCCATGCGCCAAACCTGCATACCAACCATACAACTCTGCCCCACTGATATTGGCCCAAAATATCGCTGCCACCAATGCAACTATTGGTCGCCAGGGCAAAAAGATGTAAGCCATAGCAAGATACCCCAAAATTTTATCCATCTCTTCTTTTATATTTTATATATCTAAACACTAACCAACCATAAAAGCCACACATTGCAGCCATAACATAGAACAAGAGGGAAACTAAGTTCGACCATTTACCTTCCACACCCACAACACAGAATCTATCTTCTATATGTTTGGGTACCACATCTAGTGCTCCTATAGACAAACCCAAGAAACACAAGGCTAAAACTACAGCCAACACCAATTTTATCTTTGCATTCATACTCCTTAGAACAAATGAAAATGTTTATACTCTTTTCTCCAATCTTCAAACTCTTTATCAGTAGATTTACCAAAAGCTGGATACATCTTATTATATTCAATCTCAGTTGGAGTAAGTTTCTCTTTACGATAATCCTTCAAGGAATCCTTCTGCACCTGAAATCTACTCGTTTCCACAAAGATTAGGCTCTTGTGAATCCTCGTCTTGGCACACTCCTCTATCCATTCTCTGCCTTTTGCGAGAGCACACATATACCAATATCTCGTCTCCGCCCAAGCACTCCTTGTAGGTTGCGCTGTGCCATGAATGAAGTCACGATAAACTGGAAGCGAGAGACCGGTTAGCCAACAAACCAGGACCGAATCTCCCTTAGCCATTAGCGTCATGTCCGACAACATCTGTTGCATGGTCATCTTCTCCGACTTCCGCCAAAGCATTTGCTTTTCCATGTATTCATTTTTTTCAGCTTCTTTCTGCTTCTGCCAATAGACATGAGGGTTCAAGAAGAACCAATAGCCAAATAACACTACCAGTACGACACACAATACCAATGCCAACCTACACTCTCTTTTCTTGATATTCTTTTCCATAATTTCTATCTTTTATTTGTTATTACTCACAATACAATTACATAACCATTATATTTTTTAAGCGTTCAACTAAAAAGTCCTCCTTTCAAAAGGTTCTTATGCTACCTTTTTCTGGTAACACGTTAATACATAATTAATCAAATCAGCATTCTTCAATTGTTTTTTACCGGCATCTCCACGTACATATAGTTCACAGCCATTCAAAAGAATAATGCCACCCTCCCATTTAGGGATAGAGATTCGGCAGAACAACTTACCTTCAACCGTTTTATACCAAATCATTTTGATTTGAGATACAAACGAATAATTGTCTATTGCTTGGCTCAGCTGATTCATAAAGTCAGCCTGAAAATCTGCACGATTTTCAAAAGGTGCCTCATTCAATAGTTCATCTTCAACACCACGTATTGTACCATCATTCCCTACTCCAACATACACATCACCCATCTCATGACTATTGCCAAATGCTACAATCTCTTTAAATATCTGCTGATTTTGGAAACTTCGTTCACTACGAAGAGGATTGGCACTGTGCATAAATGAGCTTTTAAATTCACGATGAAGGTTTTCTTGCTTTCCTAAATCTACTGAATTTACCCCCAGCAATGTTCCAAGGTATGCACTTTGCTCCTTTTCAGAGGACTTACTCTTCACATCCATAGCCTGAAGTATTGCATCTACAGTCAGTTCATTCTTCCTCAATTTATCCGCAAACATGTTCCACAACTCATCAAGGGATACCGATTGATATAATTGAGCATCTTCGTACAAGCTCTCTTTGTTCATCTTCTTCGCCTTAGCAAGAACCGATGGTTTTTGCAAAGGATTTGCTCTATGTTGATAGCATGTACTTGGATAGATTTTTCCATCCTCCATTTCACGTAATTTCAGAATCGTTCCTACAACTACATGTCCGTCAGAATCCATATACTCATTAGGCAATACCACAAAACTTGTGATACACCATTCTGGAACAATCCCCTCTTCACCTTTATTCATATTTACATAACGCAAATATCTACCTGCTGGTAAATTCTTAACCTCAATCACTTTAGCTTCAAAGCTACTTTTTGTTGTTGCCATAATAGTTTTAATTAAATTGTTTAAATAATCAGATTGCTTCCGAAAGGCTCTTGCTTTAGAAAATTTCTGCTTTTGCAAATAGAATCGTGAAAAGCGATTATCTTTCAACGAATATTTGTCTAAAGCTCGTAGCACAATCTGATTGGTTTGAATAATAATCTGATTCATAATCCATCATAATTTTACAAAGTAAACCTCAGGTTTATCTCGATGCTTCAGCCAAGACTTCCTACAGCTTGGCTGAAGCTTTTATGACACCTAATCATCTTCCATTCCATTGGGGAACATCATATTCAAAGCATCTTCAATAGAATTATTTGTCACTTCTTCCCAATTCTCAGGATTGTTCTCATAATCCTCGGTTTCTTCATCCGAGAGATCCAAAATTGTTCTGTCTTTAATCATTGCCTTTAAATTTAAACGTTTATACTAAAGTTTTTCCAGATCAGAGATTGCCTTTGCCTTAAGTTTCTTTGACCAAGGTCCTTTCTCGATTTTCCTCCTAATAGTTTCTTTGGTTTCACCATTCTTATAGAGTTTCTTAATTACTGCCTTAAACAAGGCATCAAAACCAAACTCTGTTAAAGCTGAAGTTACAGCACCAACCAACAACAAGAAGGCGATTCCACCAAGCATTCCCCCAGGACCAAGCAGCGCCAACGCTGCTGTTATTGCTGCTGCACCACTCAAACCTGTCATAGAGATTGCTACCATTAACATTACACCAGGTACTCCAAGACCTGCTATTTTATTAACTATTCTATCCATTTTCTTAAAATTTTATGGATTAATAAAACTTTGGAAGCAAATTTGTATAAACACAGGCAGGCTTCCTTACTACCTTTTGTTCCTTGCTGGTTGTGGAAAGACCTGGGGGAAACAAAAGGATAGCAGGAAGCCTAATATCTTTAGTATTGACTTACAAAACTAATCATCTTCAGTATCCGCCCTTATCAAATTTCCACATTCGCAAGGTGTGAAGAATCAACTTCATAATTGAAATGAGATTTGTTATGTCACCATAATTAATTCAAATTTAATAGTTCATTACTTGAAGTCATTCAAACTGCCTATAGGCTATCATAGAACCACTTCGTTAACTAATTCTGGTGCAAAAGTATAAAAAACAAATAAGCGTAGCAAATTCACTAGAATATTGCCACGCTCATTTTGTCATATTTTTCAATAACCAAATAGTTATCAGTTACTTACAAATCATTTTTCATTTATCTTTTTAAATTTTTCTTCAAAATCTGCCACTTTCATTCTTCCTATACATAATTCTATCAACTTGATTCTACTTTCTAATCCCCTGTCCTTTAAATCCGCTTCAATATTTATATCAGTTATGTTTGCAACATGATTGAATTTGAACAATTTTTTTATATCATTTACTCTGGTAGTTCTATCATTTAGAATCTTACTATATATTTTATAGCAAAATAACCGATAACAACTTTTGGGGCCGAACACAGACCGATACTTGATTTCTTTATTGACTTCTATTGTTAGTAAGCCACAAATATAGGCTTTGGCAATAGCATTTGCTAACCGTTCTATTGTATAATTCTCCGCATCTATTTTTTCTTTAACAAGTTGCTTTATATGTTTCACAAGTGCCGTCTTTTGGTCTCCAGTCAAATCTCCCCTTGTTTTTCCATCCACTCCAGAATTCAACAATCCTGGCAGAAGTGATTTCAGCTGATTATTACATATACGACGCTCTTTATTCTCTATTTGAACCTGTCTATTATATTCTACAGAATTAGATAATTTAATAAAAAGGTAAGCATCATTTCCTATAGCTCTAGACTTTATCGTATGAAGCCTATTAGACTTTTTAAGAATATTAAAGTATCTAATATCGTTTTCCTCACTACTTTTCATTATTATCATAGAAAAGCTCCCTTTATCTAGCTTTCCATCAAATAAGTGCTTAAAGAAAGCCTCGGAAACTGGATATTTCTCATCTATATAAACGACAAAGCCTTTCGCCAGCACATTTTCATCGATAAAAGTTTTACTACGTAATCCATCAAAGGAAAGACCAGTAAACGCTAACAAGTCCTTCTCCTCATATTTCTTTAAGGAATAATGAGAACAATCTTGTGGATAAAGACCTACAAGAGGACGCACCTGCATATCACCATAAGGCTGTAACTGCACATTAGAATAAACAATATCATCTTTATAATGCAGGATGTTATAAGGTACATTCTCCAAGACCTGGTTAATACCTAACTGCTCTTGAATTCGACTAACCAAATTGCTCAACACATCCGAATCCCAAGCAAAACACTCAACAAAATCCAGCATATTCTTCAAATCATCAGAAAGAACTGAAAGTTGAGTAAGTAAAGCCAAATCTTCTTCTGTCTTGAACATATTCCATCTAAGAAGCCTTAATAAAACTTGCTCTGTCGAAAGCTCCCCTATACGTCCATACTTTTGTTCAAAAGTCTTAGTAAATTGAATAATAGCCGTATCAGTCTTCTGCAATTTCTTTTCATTATACACAAATCTGAACATACTCTTGGTCGGAACACCTAGATCATCAACCAACTGTAAGTTTCTTCCTGTAGGCATTTTTCCTTCCTGTATTTTCCTTAACAGAAGATTCTTTATATCTTTATGCCATACAATCACGAGCCTTGGTTTCAAGTCATGCAAAACATCCAAAAATGCTTTAAAGTCATCATCCTCTTTTTTAGACAATGCCTCTTCTACCCCATACATACTTGTATGAGTAAGGCTCATCTTTGTAAAATGCTGTATGTAATTATAGAAAGCAAGATGGTTCCAATATTCTCTTTGCTCATCTGGTTCCATACAATCTTGTGTTCCTGTAATATAAAGTAGGAATTCCTTGAAAGACTCATAGCCTAAGAAATCCCCCAAATAACAATTAAAAGCTTCATAAGTAGTATAACGTAAATCGTATGGAGTTGAATCATCGACTTCGCTAACCGCCCATCTACATAATTTATCATATTTCTTACTGTTACTATTCAGAACACAATCTTCATAATACTCACAACCTTTTTGTATACACCAATGATTGATGCCTACAACCAAAGTTCCCCCTTCTTTCCACTCCTCGGTTATTCTTGGATTAAAAAGATACTTTGGTTTCTTATGACCTCTCCCCATACACTTCTTTAACATATCATTATAGAAGCTAGAAGACTGACTATCTATATACGTTCTATCCATTTATCAAATTCTCCTCTATTAGTTTTATTGTTGGATACCATTTCTGTATTGCCTGCATCTTACTCACATCATGAGGTGTAGGAGATGCTAATTTCATAATACGTGCATATTCATATTTAAATAGAACCACAAATACTATCTTTTGATAAGCACACAATGAGGTATCTCGACGCGAAACAGAACCACGCATGATATAATTCTCGGCATAACAAGTCTTGCATATATTGATGAAAGGGCAATAAATACAACATTCTTCTTTATGCTCATTGTCTTCCTTCATCTCTATTCTATATGTTCTAACTCACTTGACTTTTTTTCACCACAAACAGACGGAAAACACATATGACATGGATAATATTTTCTTGTCTGAAAGTCGAAAGCTCGACAATTACCTATGTTACATAGAGCCGTAAAACTTTCGTCTGCCAAAGTCCACGATATGTCATAACTAAAGAACTCGCAAGGTACTATAGTTGGATTATCCAAATAAAACTGAGCCAAATTTAACATTTGGTGATAAAACTCCTTTTCCAAATGGCATTTTTTCCAATCTGTCATTAAAGAAAAACGAGAATATATTTGATTGAACCCTTGCGAATGTAAGTACTTTACATTTTCTGCAACATATAACAACGTCGCTGGCGTGATAACCATATTAAGCCTAACGTCCTTCCATGTCTGAACAAAAAAATCCAAATCAATCTTATCAAAAGAATTAGAGCGATTTATATTATGAGATTTTCTGTTACCATCTAAGCTCAACTTCAAAGTTATCTTATCTCGATTCTCATACAACCATCTCTTTATTTCACCATGAATCAGCGTACCATTAGTTGTCACACTAAAATGATAATATTCGGGAAATTGTTTCTTCCAAAGAGTTTCACATAATTGTTTTATCTTAGGGAACACTAAAAAAGGTTCACCTCCATGAAGTTTTATCTTAGTTCCATGTTCAGTTTTCTCCATCAACATTTTTTCAAAGATAGAGACCGCTTCAGCTACATCAAATTCTATATCATTCTTATTCTTCTCAAAACAATACACACAATTAAGGTTACAACTAAAATTAGTTGAAACATATATTCTCCTACTATATTCTAATGACGTATTCATGATAGAGATTTTAGTTTTGCTAACATTTAGGTCCATAAAATCGTTCAACTTTATGGACCTACCATGTTATATTTCATTTAACCATACCATTGACCACAAGCCTTTATAATATTAGGCTTTGTATCATGTGGATTAACTCTTGTCTGGTTCTTCTCCAGCCACAACGTTACAGCATCTTGCTGAATCTCCATTTCGTTTTTCATCTTGCTAACGCAAGTGGAAAACATTTTTCTACTACTTTTATCAAACATAATATTTTAAATTTATTGAAACATTTTTTCATTCAAACGTATCATCATATCATAAAAATATTCTTTATTTCCTAGACTACATTCCCTATTGGCATTCTCCATCATTTTTAAATTACATTCTTTAAAACCATCGAAATACTTGACACGGCAGTCACCTCCACAAATATACTTAAGTTCACATTCTTTACAAGGCATCAAATTATTGACATTAGCTAGTTCACGGGCTTTTTTTGCCAAAGTTAATATTGATGTAAAATCATCGCTCCGAACATTCCCTATAGATTTCATTTGTTGTAAAATTGGACATAACACGACATTACCATCAGCAGAAATTGCCAAATTTCCATAATCACAATTGTCTTCCAACCCACCATTCTTATGGAATTTTATAAAAGGCTTATCCATAAAATCTCCATAAATACCATCATAAATTTCAGTTACAATAGCTTGATATTTTTTTTTCTGTTCATTAGTAACAACAATGTTCCTCCCTTCCAAAATATCAAAGGTAAACTTTACTAGAAAATTTATATCTCCATATTTTTGATATAAGTTTTTAGCAAACTCAACATATTTAGGATAATCAACTTCCAAGTTCTTATCAAGATACGGAGTTACTGATATTTCTGTATATACATGATATTTCAAAAAAAATTCTACAGTTTGAAGGGCCTTAGAAAAATTACCTTTTCCTCGGACTTTCGAATTCGTCTCTTCCGAATATCCATCAATACTAATCTGAACACGCGAAAGCATTGGAGCTATTTTGCTTATACTCTCTTCTGTCCAAAGTGTACCATTTGTTAATATCTCATTTTTAATTCCTAAATTGTATGAATACTCTATTATTTGCAACAAATCTTTCCTTAAAGCGATTTCACCACCAGAAAAAACAATAACCTTACCACCTGAATTATAAAACTTCTCTAAAACTAAATAAACCTCATCGGTAGAAAGTTCATTGTTTTTCTTAATACCAGCAAACATATAGCAATGAGGACAACGCATATTACATCCATTTGTTAGATAAAACTGCATTGTTCCTGATTCATGCTTAAAATGTACTTTTTTATTTTCAAATTTTCTTGCGATAATTTGAGTAACTACAGCTTGAGCATTTTGATGAGAGCCAGAAAAATGCTGTAAAGCTTCACCTAGTTGATTATTATGCAAAAGATTAAGAAATGACAATTGTTCTTCATTTTGTAGAACTATCCAATTCGCAGTTTCTGGTGAAACCACTAATATCTTATTAGCATACCTGATATTTACCATTTTTGAAGGTAAAACAAATATTTTGTCAAGAGGGATACTTTTTCTTACAACTGTTTTAACTTCTTGCTCCATAAGAATATAAGTTTTAAGATAGACGAGACAAGCTCGCCTATCTTTGTTTTTTTACAACTACTACATTTTTAAGCAGCAGCACTGCCTTTTGAAATTGTTGCCCAATTGAAATAGCACCTAGCAAAACAACCCCATGCAACAATTTTCTCTTCTTTAGCCTGTGAGGCTTCTACATAATATTCAATATCCATAATTATAAAATTTAAAGATTATTTTTTGTTTTTACCTTTTAAAGCACTTGCAGCACCTGCAACAGCAACTATTGCGCCAGCTACAGCACCTACGAAATGTACACCCTCTTTGATGCCATTCCAAACTTTTGTTTTTGTTTCCTTTTCCATTTTAAATTCTATTTTAAGTTATTGCCCATATAGAAAAAGAATGGTGCGAACTCCTACATATCACACTTTCTTGTAAGTTAGGCTCTGGTAAAACCCGTAGAAAAGAAAATATGAAAGAGGAATCCACACCATATACTGGTGTAGACTCGCTCAAACAATAACTTCCGTTCATTCTACGTTCAAATTTACCAGATTTCAACTTACTGAACAGTATTGCCTGCACGTGTCCACAAGATCTTCTTGCTTCTTTGCATGGTATCCACTTCATACAAGTATTAAAACTTGCCCTGTCGCATACCGATTGCAAATATAGAAAAAATTCGGATAACATCCAAACATTTCCGAAGTTTTCTTTGCGGATTCCCCTATTTTTCTTCATATCATTCTTTTTTAGTTCATAAAACAATATATTTCGGGGCAAAAGTAATAAGAATTATTGAATAAAACAAGTCCATAATGGTCCACAAAGTAAAAAAGTTTATTTATGAGGTATGACATAACAATATAAGATAAAAATCCCTAAAAATATTCGCAAATATAGTGAATACTAATAATATAGTATTACCTTTGCAGGAAATAAGATGCACCTCAGCATAACAATCAAGCAAGCTTGTTGTTCTGCGTTCGGTTTGCATTATTTTTGCATAAGAAAAGCTGCACTCGGCAATTTGAAAGCAAGCTTTCATTGCGCTCGTTTGCATTGTCTTTGCAAGCAATAAAACATATATGATTATGGAAACGACATTGGATGGTTTTTACCCAACTCACCCTGGTGAGGTCTTGAAAGATGAATTAGAGGAGCGTGGCATTTCGCAGAGAAAATTTGCGGAAAGCATTGGTATGGGATATTCCGTACTTTACGAAATTCTGAATGGCAAACGTCCTGTTACCACAAATTCAGCTCTGATGTTTGAGGCTGCATTGGATATTCCTGCCGATTCTCTCCTGAAACTGCAGATGAAATACAATATGCATACTGCCCGGAAAGATAATGCTTTGGTTGAAAAGCTCAAGCAGATTCGCAGAGTTGCAGCCATGTTATAAAAACAGAAATGCGTCCGCACAATACGGCCGCATTTCTGTTTTTGTAAAGTTACCACACAACAACTGATATGCGATTTGCTATAGTATGTTCCTAGAACCTGAATCCGAAAAACATTCTTACTCGCCATTTGTTTCTCTTCACCTGCAGGTGATCCTCATCTCCTGCTACAGAGAAATTATAAACCGCAGTGGCGCCGGCAAACTTGTTGCGCCAGGAATAGACGGCTGCACCTCTACCCGTAATGATAGCAGACGGGAAATGATATTTCATGCTGTTACGAACAGTTGGGATTTCTGTATCACTACTCCCCTCCTCTACTTCAGCCCTCATCTTGGTATAGTCATGCGAATACACCGTGATAGTTGGCAAGGCTGACAGATGGAACAGCAGATGAGAAGATGGAACGAGATTATATCCATAGCCTGCACCGAGTGCCAATTCGTTAAGGCGGATGGTCATCCCCTTTACCTTCGTCTTGGAACCGTCAAAACTGGCGCCTACCATCCAACTTCCGGCACTTTGCTTCTGTATGTAGCTCTGGCTGAAGGCTGCCGGGAAGGAGAATTTGCGGTAGTTGAAGGCATAATAGAAATTAAGATTCAGAGCCTTCTGCGAGATTTCTCCCTTATGGACATCTATCTCGTTGGTACCCACTTTCTGATGACCATGGAATGTCTTGGACGAGAGATAGACTACGTCGAAGCCATAGCGGTTGCTATAGGAATTGAGATTGAACTCGTAGTCCTGATTCTTACCGACCAGCTTGGCTGGGTTCACAGCCAAGCCAAGTCCCAATCCCCGGTAAGCCACTGCCATAGAGAGGGTTCCACGGCAGTCGGCCATCACCTTGGTATGGGTTTCCGTTCCATCCGTCTTCGCCGTAGTTTCCAAATCGGCTCCAGAAAGATTGCCTCTCAGTTTGATGGTCCATCGGGCATGAGGACGAGAGATGTAGGTGGTATCATATTTTATCTTGTAATAATTGGCTGCCAGCAGGGAATCTCCTCTGAACAATTGGCGATCGTAGAGGCTCAAGCGTCTTTGAATCTTGGCATAATGCTTCATGAACCTCTGCTTTTTCTTCTCACTCATCTTACTTTTGCCTAATTCTGCCATGAGAAGAGAGTCGCCCCATTGGAGCATATGTCCCCTATCAGCAGACTGTCGCAACTGGAGTCGCAGGCTATCTGCCTTCATCAGTAATTCCTTCAGTTTTTTGCGAGGCTTCCTGTTCTGTCCGTTCTGGGCAATGGCAGGAGCAAGTACTCCCATAGAAAATACCACCACAAGAAATGATGCTTCCAACATCACCATTGACCCAGTTTTCATTTTTCGTCTATTCATCTTATTTATCTTTCTTTCCTATTCCGGTACAAAAGTACGGCAAAACTTCGAAACAGAAAAGGAAAAAGCAAAATAAATAAGAAATGAGGAAAGAAAAGATCAAAAGAATTGATTTTTCGTAGAACTTTAAAAGAAGATAAAAATCAGAATCCGAAACCGCAGTTTCGGAAATACGCAAAATATCAAAACAAATAAAAAAACTTAAATTAGCAAACAAACAAGCTGACATTCAGGCATTTTTATTACCTTTGCATTCGAAACCGCCATTTCCGAAACAGCGGTTTCGAAAAATAACATCAAAAAGAAACTGTAAAATTATAGAAATATGAAGTTCTTTGGAAGACAAAACGAAATAAAAGAATTGCAAGAGATAAGAAATCTATCTTTGCAAACGGCCCGTTTTACAATCGTAACCGGACGCCGACGTAGCGGTAAGACATCCTTATTGATAAAAGCATACGAGGATGTTCAGGATATGCTGTATTTCTTTGTTGCAAGAAAATCAGAAGCAGAACTCTGCAGAGATTTTATCGAAGAGATAACGAGCAAACTTCAGCTTCCTATTCTCGGTGAAGTAACACGCTTTGCTGACATCTTTAAATATCTACTTCAACTATCCAAGATTCGCCCTATCACTCTCATCATTGATGAGTTTCAGGATTTCAAGCGGGTTAATCCATCAATTTTTTCAGATATGCAAAAGATATGGGACCTAAACAAACAGGAAGCTCATATTAATCTTGTGGTCTGCGGTTCTGTTTATTCACTTATGAACATCATCTTTAAAAATAACAAGCAACCTCTTTATGGTAGGCAGACTGGAGAAATAAAAGTCACTCCATTTCCCCCTTCTGTCATTAAGGAAATTCTCTCTACATATAATTCTGCCTATACCAATGATGACCTACTGGCTCTCTACAGTTATACAGGCGGAGTAGCAGAATATGTAGAAATGATGATGGATGCAGGAGCCACGACCAAGGAACAGATGACAGAGCGGTTTATTGCAAAAAACTCTTATTTCATCTACGAAGGAAAAAATATGCTGATAGAAGAATTTGGCAAAGACTATGCCCGCTATTTCGAGATACTGCAACTTATCGCTTCAGGCTACACAACTCGAGGTGAAATAGAAAGCATCATGAAAATAGAACTTTCGGGCTATCTCACCAAACTGGAGAACGACTATAGCTTGATCTCCCGTTATATACCGATGTTCCAAAAGACCAATCGCAACATTCGCTATCAGATAGAAGACAACTTCCTTCGCGTCTGGTTTCGCTACATCTACAAATATGGATACATGATAGAGGTTGGCGCCAATAAAAAACTAAAGATGGTCATGGACAAGAGCTACACCACATATACCGGCAAGGTTCTGGAAAGATATTTTATAGCAAAGATGATAGAAAGTGAAGAATATACCCAGATTGCTTCCTGGTGGGACAGAAAGGGAGAGAATGAAATCGATATTATCGCTGCCGATGAACTGGAGCAGAAGGTTATTTTTTATGAGGTAAAACGCCAAGCTAAGGATATAAATCTCGGCATTTTAAAAGATAAAGCCGAGCATTTCTTCCAAGCTACAGGAAAATTCAAGAAATTCAATATCGGATACCAAGGATTGTCGATGGAGGATATGTAAAGCAAGCACATACAGAAGCTGGAGAAGGAATATGGGGTGCGACTGTTCGACAGAATCGGCAATCGCATCCAGCTCACCCGTGCCGGACAATTTCTACTAGACCATGCCTGCAAAATCATCGATGCCTATCAGAATCTTGATTTCGATATGAAGAAGCTCACGGCAAAATCAGAAGGAGAACTGCGCATCGGAGCCAGTACCACCATCTCGCAATATGTTCTCCCCGGACTGTTTGCTGAAATAGTGCCCGCGAACATGAGCACGGATGACCATGAACATGGGTACGCGCGACCGATACGATGGGGATGAATGACCAAAACGATGGGCACGGATGACCGAGAGCCTGGGTACTTATACCCAACTAGCTCGGGCATTCGTGCCCAAGGCTTTGGGCAAAGTTGGGCAAAACGTTGCGTTGACTTTTCCTGATTTCAGCTGACTCTTCTTTATTTCAGTAGACACTTTTTATCTTTATGAACTGAAATGGTAGACACACTCAGTTGTTTTATGCTGAAAAAGTAGACTTTTTCATCTTTTTTTGCTTATTTCCTCTCCTTTTTTATATTTTTCCTCCGATAATCTCGTACTTTTTCTCCAATAATCTCGTGTTTTTCTTTGAAAATTCTGTGTTTTTCGCTGAGAAATCCCCGTTTTTAGCCCAAAAGTGGCAATATGTGGCAACAGGTGGCAATAAGAAAAGCCCTTATTGCCACGCTTAAATTAATAATTATCAGACAGTTATATTTTGAGTGGCAATAGTGGCAATAAATCATAGAAAAAAAATCGCCCCACACTTTCTGTTAATCTTTACTATATTCCTGCGAGAAAACTTGCAGGATAAAGGGAATATGAGTAACTTTGCACACGATTTTCAGAAACGATTGTCTTACAAAGACATAAAATTAAGGGAGAAACTTTCTTTTAGGATAATATAGAGATTACAAAACAAATGAAAAAAGGACTTTTTGCACTCGCTTTGGGTACATTCACCCTGGGCATGACTGAGTTTATCATCGAGGGCATCATTACCGATGTTGCCCACAACATGAACGTATCCATTCCTGAGGCAGGCCACCTCATCTCCATCTATGCACTGGGCGTATGCGCCGGTGCCTTCTCACTGATACTCATGCACAAGTATCGCCCCAAGAAGATATTGATGTTCCTGGCTTCCATCATCACCATCGGAGCCATCATCGCATCCGTAGCCCCAACTTACTGGCTGTTGCTCTGCGCCCGATTCATTCAGGGTTTGCCTCATGGTGCCTACTTCGGAACAGCTACCATTGTGGCAGTGAAGATGGCAAAGGAGGGAAAGGGAACCAAGGCGGTGGCTATGATGTGCGCAGGAATGCCGGTAGCCAATCTGGTGGGCGTACCTATCGGCACCTTCCTGAGTCATGCCTTCAGCTGGCGAGTACCTTTTGTCAGTTGCATTTTGCTCGGTATCATGACGATGTATATGATTCACAGATGGGTTCCAGACGTGGCTGCGCTGCCCAATAACGGTATGAAGGCACAGTTCCGTTTCCTCCGCAGCAAGGCTCCCTGGCTCATTATTGCCGCCACCTTCCTGGGCAATGGCGGCATTCTCTGCTGGTTCAGCTACATCTCGCCGCTGCTTCAGTTGGAGGGCGGATTCAGCGCAGCCAGCATCTCTCTGCTGATGATTCTCGCTGGCGGTGGAATGGTAGTAGGCAATCAGGTGAGTGCGTTGCTTGCCGACCGCTTCAAGCCGGGTCGCTTTACCTGTTATCTCCAGTTCCTGGCGGCAGCTGCATTATTGCTCACCTTCTTCCTCGCTCCTTTCGGATGGATATCAGTAGCTTTGATGTTCATCTGCTGCGTCTGTCTTTTCGGCATCGGATCGCCTGAGCAATTCCTCATCGTGAAGCATGCCAAGGGTGGCGAAATGCTGGGCGGCTGCTGCATTCAGGGTGCCTTCAATCTGGGCAATGCCGTGGGCGCTTTCCTGGGTGGTATTCCTGTTGCGATGGGATTGGGATACAACTTCCCTGCCCTTATCGGAATGCCAATGGCATTGGCAGGAGCCATCTGTCTGCTGGTTTTCCATAAGAAATATGAATAAAAATGCGGTAATCCGAAATAATTGATTATCTTTGCAGAATAATATCAATATAAACGAAGAAACATAATGAAACTTAACAAGACTTTCCTTACCATGGGCTTGGCCGCAGCACTCCTGCAGATGCCAGCCTCATCGTTCGCACAGACTGCGGGCGGTAACCGTCAGAATCCTCTTTTAACAAAGAGCAGTCTTCCATTCGGCGCTCCTGACTTCAGCAAGATTCAGGAGAGCGACTACCTGCCAGCCATCGAAGCGGCTATCAGGGAACAGCGTGCCAACATCCAGAAGATAGTAAACAACAAGAAGAAGCCTAACTTCCAGAACACCATCCTCGCCTATGAGGAGAGCGGTGCGCTGCTCGAAAAGGTGACTAACATCTTCTTTGGTCTCACCAGTGCCCACAAAACTCCGGGAATCGCCGAAACAGAAAAGAAGGCTACCCCATTGCTGACCGAGCTCGATAATGAGATTTCGTTCAACAAGAAACTCTTCGAGCGCATCAAGTATGTTTACGATAATGAATATAAGAAACTCAAGGGCGAAGACAAGCGCCTTACTGAGGTTATCTATAAGAGTTTTGTACGTTCAGGCGCCCTTCTTTCTGCCGAGAAGATGGAGCGCATGAAGCAGATCAACTCCCGCATCTCTGAGTTACAGCAGGAGTGGGGCAATCTTCTTCCTGCCGCTACCAACAACGCCGTGATTTGGGTAAACAGCAAGGAAGAGCTCGCCGGATTGAGCGATGCTGACATTGCACAATGTAAGAAAGATGCTGAGAGCCGCGGAGGCAAGGCGCCTTACTGCATCGTCATCATCAACACCACCCAGCAGCCTATCCTCACCAATCTCCAGAACCGCGAACTGCGCAAAAAGGTGTATATGGCAAGCATCCACCGTGCCGATGGTACTAACCCAAAATTCAACACCTTCCCTATCGTAACCGAGATTGCCAAGTTGCGTGCCGAGAAGGGCAAGCTGATGGGATATGACAACTATGCCGACTATTCGCTCGAAAAGACGATGGCTAAGAACAGCAAGAATGTGGATGATTTCCTGAAGCAGCTCATCAAGGAATATGCTCCTAAGGCTGATGCTGAAACCAAGGCGATAGAAGCGTATGCACAGAAGACTGAAGGCAAGGACTTCAAGCTGCAGCCATACGACCGATTCTATTATTCTGCGAAGATGAAGAAGGAGATGCTCAACATTACCGATGATGAGATTAAGCCATACTTCAACATCGACAGCGTACAGGTGAACGGTGTGTTCTATGCCGCCCATCGTGTTTACGGGCTGAACTTCAAGCAGCGCAAGGATATTCCTACTTATCACCCTGACATGAAGGTATTCGAGGTAAGCGACAAGAACGGCAAGCCAATCGCCCTCTTCTACAGCGATTACTTCCGCCGTCCTACCAAGCGTGGCGGTGCATGGATGAGCGCCTTTGCCAAACAGAGCAAGCAGCGCGGCCAGTTGCCTATCATATATAATGTATGCAACAATGCCAAGGCACCGGAGGGTCAGCCATCTCTCATCACATGGGATGAGGTTACTACCCTGTTCCATGAGTTCGGCCATGCGCTTCACGGAATCCTTTCCAACTGCAAGTACAATACCCTTTCAGGAACAGCCGTGGCTCGCGATTTCGTAGAGATGCCATCCCAGTTTAACGAATCGTTTGCATCTATTCCTGAGATATTCGACCATTACGCCCGTCATACCAAGACCGGTGCTGCGATGCCAGCCGATCTGAAAGAGCGCATGCTGAAGAGCATCAGTTTCCAGACCGCTTATTCACTGGGCGAGAATCTGGCTGCTACCTGTCTTGACCTTGCATGGCACAAGATTAGCGAAGAAGAGGTGCCTTCACCTTATATGGCAGGTGCCTTCGAGAAGGAAGAGCTCCACAACATCGGTTTGCTCAACACCCAGATTCCTCCTCGCTACAGCACATCATACTTCAACCATGTATGGGGCGGCGGTTATGCTGCAGGCTATTACAGCTATCTCTGGACAGAGGTGTTGGCTGTGAACATCGCCGACTACTTTGCAAAGCATGGCGCCTTGGATCCAGCCGTTGGTCAGGCATTCCGCGATAAGATTCTGAGCCGTGGCAACACCAAGGACCAGATGGAAATGTTTACCGACTTTACAGGTATGGAGAAGCCTGATGCTTCCGGATTCCTGAAAGCAAGAGGTTTGTAATGCATAAAATTACGATATGAAACAGAGCAACTTTCATTCTATGAAGTTGAAGATCAAGCGTACGGCACTACTGACAGTAGGCCTTACGCTTTTTCAGATTAAAGGGTGTGTCATAAGTTAATGACACACCCTCTTTCTTTATCCTTTAATAGCCTGAGGTGTCCAGCTCTTCAGGAATCTGAGCACCTTTTCTTCGTTATATCCCTTACCCTCTTCCAGAAAACTGGAATCCTGGATATGGAGAACCTTTCCGGTTTCATCGAGCACCACAAAGACCGGGAATCCGAAACGCTGAGGATTGTTCAGTCGCTTCATCAGCTGCTCAGCCTTCTTCACAACCGCATCACCGGCAGATTTCCTACGATTGTAGTTTACATGAATATATTCGAAATGATCATTCACCATCTTGTTGACCGCAGCATCCTTCTCTACAAAATCGGCAAACTTCAAGCACCATGGGCACCAGTTACCACCTACCTGACAGATAACAAACTTGCCATTCTTCTTGGCTTTAGCCAAAGCCTCATCAATCTGAGCCATCGGATCGATGCTTTCATTATACACCTTCTTGAGAGCAGTCTGCACCTGAGCAGGTTTCAAAGCTCCAGCCTGGTCGAGCGAATCCAGTTTCTTCATCATCTCCTCCGCCTTCACGGTAGAGAATGCAATCTTACCTTCCGGATTGATCAGATAAGAGGTAGGAATCCACGAAATGTGATAATCCTTGGAAATCTTAGTTTCCTTCCATTTCTTAAACTCACAGTATTGCAACCAGCTATACTGATTATCGCCCAGATATTTCTTCATCTTAGCCTCATCGGTATCAAAAGAAACACCCACTACCTGGATCTTGGTATTGTATTTGTCATAGATAGCCTTCACCATCGGCATATCTCTTCTGCAGTCTGGACACCAGGAAGCCCAGAAATCGAGTATGGTCCAGACACCTGGAACCGTCTTTCCGTCTTTATCCTTCTGAGTCTTCTTATCTGAAAGCTGGAAGATTTTCTTACCCGTCTTACTGTCAGTAATCGTGAAGTCGGGAGCCTCGGTGCCTACAGGCAGCAAGTCAAGCGATGTCTGTGCTCTACCGACGACAGCCGTCATCAGGAGCAAAAAGAATAATAGTTTCTTCATACAATTTTTCTGTTTTGTCTGTTACTTCAAATATATATATTAATATTAACCATCGAAACTAGAACTGATAATAAATGAACGGCTGTACACTCTCCTGAGAAACCTCAACTACCATCTGCAGACAGATGATGAAGAGCAGCAGTTTAGCCACCCAAGGCAGGAGGATGAACCGCGCCTGAAGACGGTGATACTGGCGCTCGGTAAAGAGATAGCTCAGCATGACGCCGATGATGCAAAGCGTCCAGGCAGGACGGGCATGGAAGAAAGGCACCAGATAATCGATGCTGAAATCATTTGCCACCTTATCATACATCTTCCCCAACACACCCAAATCCTTGGCACGGAAAAAAGACCACGCAAAGCATATATATAAATAGGTGATGAGCCAGCTGAGGGAATTGCCAGCCAGCGTACGGGGAATGCTTATGCCCAACTGACGGCTGAAGAACTTATGCACCACAAGTCCGAAACCATGAAGAGCACCCCAGATGACGAACATCCAGGAAGAACCATGCCATAAGCCTGCCACCAGCATGGTGAGGAAGTTGTTGAAATACATGCGCACCCTTCCCTTCCGGTTTCCACCCAGCGGAATATACACATAATCGCGGAACCAGAAGGAAAGCGAGATGTGCCAGCGACGCCAGAACTCGGTAACCGAGAGTGAGCGGTAAGGGAAATAGAAGTTGTCGGGCAGATAGAAACCCAGGATGGCTGCCACACCGATACTCATATCGCTGTATCCCGAGAAATCGAGGAAAATCTGGACAGGATAGCCGAAGAGCGCTGCCAGATTCTCGAAACCCGAGAAGGTTTGCGGCGCATCAAACACCCAGTTGTTAAACTGTGCAATATAATCGCTCAGCATATTCTTCTTGACCAGTCCCAGCATGATGAGGAAGAGTCCTGTCCAAAGCATTCTGCTGGAAGCCTGTTCGTTTCGTTTCAGTCTGGATATCAGGTTGGCGGCACGGGTGATAGGACCCGCCATCAGCAGCGGAAAGAAGGTGAGATAGAAGCAATACTCCAGGAGCGTTACCTCCATGTCAAACTTGCGCTTATAGGTATCTACCGCATAGCTGATAGCCTGGAAGGTATAGAACGAGATACCTACAGGCAGAGCGATAGACTGCAGGGAGAAATTGGTGCTGAACATCTCGTTGACTACATCGCCAATGATGAAATTGGTATATTTGAAATAGCACAGCAGAGCCAGGTCTACAAGCACTACGAAGGTGAGCAGCGCCTTGCGTGCCTTCCCCTCATGCAGTCTCATTTCCTGGGTTACGGCATAATTGATGCAAGCCGTAAGCGGCAGCATCCACATCACCATTCCGTTCACCTTATAGGCAAAGAAAAGGCTGAAGCAGATGACATACATCATCATGGCTGTGCGCGAATAGCTCTTGAGCAGGGTATAAATGGCAAGGAAGAAGATGAAGAGCAGCGCAAACGGAATGCTGCCCATCATCAGCGGAGAATCTGCCTGATAAACAAACAGCCGCTCTATCCAATGCCACAAGGCACTTATTTCGAATGTTGAATAATTCATTTGTCTGTTCTGAAGATATTATTTATTGAACTCTTTCTTATACGGAGTCTTTATGGTTTACATGCTTTACCGCTGGAACCGACTTGTCAGCAGCAGCCGGAGACGTTTTTCCAGCAGTTGCAGATTCCTTGGTTGCAGCAGGACTTTCTGTCGTTTCAGGCACAGTTCCCTCAACAGGCATAGAAAGAGAATCCTTCTTCATAGCCGTGCTGTCGGCCCTATGTCTAGTTCCAGGAGGCAAGATGGTAATCTGTCTGTATCTGCGGTCACGCTTATCAGGCATTTCCAATCGGAACGGATGCACACAATGACCGCTATTCATCCATTCAACAATCTTATCCATCCACATGGCAGATGAAGCCATAGTCGGATGCCGGCCGTCTTTCTGGCGTTCGAAGGTAAGTTTGTAACTAGGATAATAGCCTCGTGGTCCCATCACCTCACGGAGAAGTTTGTTATATCCATTATCCTCACACCAGTTTGGCGGACCGATCCATATCGTCGGAATATTACCTATCTTGCTCAAGATGGCACGGATGCGTTTTTCACATCCCTTCATATCAGCCGTATACAGTTCGTTGCTGCCCAGACATACAAAGACATGGGTAGGTTTGATACGTTGGATATAATGCTGCAGGGTATCGGTAGCAGCCCAGTTTCTGGTGCCCGAACTCACCCAGGTAATACAGGTGAGTTTGTGACCGTTCTTGTTGGCATAATCAGCCAGTCGCAGACCGAGATATTCCGACATCGAGTCGCCGAAGATCAGTACTCGCTGCGCCGCCGTATCCACGGGTTCCTTTATCATGCTGTCAGCCTTTTCCTCTTCAGCAAGCTCTGCCTCACTTTTACCGGTGAGCGCATCCATTCCAATCTGTTTCAGCGGAATTTTTTCAGCCACTTGCTCTGGAATAAAGGCATAAGCCAGCAGTCCTCCAATGGCTATTGCCAGCAGGGCTATCATTTTCCAGGTTTCTTTCATTTTATATCTTTAATGAGTTTTGGTTATTCATTTTCTTATACATTCGCCCGACATTACAGCTGGAAGGGAGTGAGCACATTAAGCAACTTTCCGAAATCGGCCTTCGAGATGCGCCTTCCTCTCAAGCTGCGCACCTGCGGATAGTCTTCGAAATAGTTCTCCATCGTAGTATACCACTGATGAGAAACCACTTCCCTGACCGTCTTCAGCTGATTTTCGATGCGACGGGCAAAACTCGGATTCACTCTCGAGAGATAATGTCTTCCATCATTCATCTCGATGGCAAGCATCAGATAGATTTGCGGTCCCTTTTTCTCTTTCCTACTTTTTACGGTTTCGCTTACCTTCCAACCCTTGGTGGATGTCGATACTCTGATATCCCAGCCATACTGGCTGTTGAGCTTATCCATCAGTCCCTTGAACACAACACCATGTGCCGAGGTATCTTTCAGTCCCGTATAACCGATGATGTAATGTATCATCTCGTGGAGCAAGACACTCTTTGCCTGCCTGTCGGTCATATCATAATAAGTAGACATGGAGAGTTTGAAATCGTAGAGTTTGGTGCGCCCCCATCTGGAGGCCCGCTTATAGGCAAGTTGCCCCAAGCGAGTCTTGGCATGAGTAAGTCCGAGTTCAGGAACAGGCAGTTTTCCCCCGAAATATTCGTGGTCAAACCGTCTGAACCACTCCTCCATCCATTCTATTGTAACAATCATGTATGTATATTTATTCAACAATTATTCTGTTCTGTATATCAGATACTACAAAACGTTTGCAAAGATACAACTTTTTCTTTGTTTCTTTCAATATTTATCGAAAAATGCGTAACTTTGCACGCAAATTTACAACAAAAATGAACAAGACAGCACAGCATATCATAGATATTAAGAATGTGTCGAAAAGATTTGGCGAGAAAACAGCCCTTAACAACATCAATCTCTATGTGAGAAAGGGCGAATTTATGACCATTCTAGGTCCTTCGGGATGCGGAAAAACGACATTATTGAGACTTTTGGCAGGGTTTGAAACCGCCAGCGAAGGCATCATCACCATCGCCGGCAACGATATTACTAACCTTCCTCCTTACAAGCGAAATGTGAACACGGTATTCCAGAAATACGCCCTGTTCCCTCATCTCAACGTTTACGACAATATCGCCTTCGGTCTGAAGCTCAAGAACACACCGAAGAAAGAGATTTTGCCAAAGGTGAAACGTGCCCTGAAGATGGTGAACATGAGTGATTACGAATATCGTGATGTCAACTCGCTTTCGGGCGGTCAGCAGCAGCGTATCGCCATCGCCCGTGCCATTGTCAACGAACCGGAAGTGCTTCTCCTGGATGAACCGCTTGCAGCACTCGACCTCAAGATGCGTAAAGACATGCAGCTGGAGCTGAAGCAGATGCACGAACGCCTGGGCATTACCTTCGTATACGTTACCCACGACCAGGAAGAAGCCCTCACCCTGAGCAATACCATCGTGGTGATGAGCGAGGGAGAGATACAGCAGATAGGTACACCTACCGATATCTACAACGAACCAGCCAATGCTTTTGTTGCTGACTTTATCGGCGAGAGCAATATTCTCTGCGGAACGATGGTCCACGACTGTCTGGTGAATGTGGCAGGTACTGAACTGCCTTGTGTAGACAAGGGCTTCGGCTGCAACCAGGAAGTGGATGTCGTGATACGCCCTGAGGATATCGAAGTTTCCACCGATACCGCCCATGCCCAGTTTGTGGGCAAGATAACCTCTTCTATCTTCAAGGGAGTACACTACGAGATGCTGGCAGAAACCGAGAAGGGAAACGAATTTCTCATTCAGAACTACAAGCATTTCGAAGTAGGTCAGACGATAGGAATGAGCGTGATACCCGACAATATTCACATCATGAAGAAGGAGCGCATCACCAATACTTTCGATGCAAAGGTAAACGGCGACGGAACGATAGAATTCCTGGGCTGCGAATACCAGATGGAGATTCCTGCAGAAATGAAGGACAAGATTCAGACCGATGAAAACGGAAACGAAACCATCCGGGTGAACGTGCCTTTCAACAAGATAGAACTCTTCGACAACGAGAGCGAAGGAACCTTTACAGGCGACATCAGCTTCATTCTCTACAAGGGCGACCACTATCATCTCACCATAGATACCGACTGGGGCGAGAAGCTCTATGTAGATACACAGGATGTATGGGATTTAGGCGATCATGTGGCTATCACCATTCCTCAGGAGAATATTTCGTTTGAATAAAAATTATTAATTCCTAATTATCAATTATAAATTGAACATTATCAAGTTTATCTCTTCGCGACAAAGCTGGTCGATACCTTACGCCATCTTTGCAGCGATATTTGTGGTACTGCCATTGCTTCTCATCGTAGTGTTCGCATTTACCGATGAGAACGGAGCCCTGACGCTCTACAACTTCCAGAAGTTCCTGGCACACCCCGAAGCCATCAACACCTTTGTGTATTCGATAGGCATCGCCTTTCTCAACACCCTGCTCTGCATTCTGCTGGGCTATCCGGCCGCCTATATTCTGACACAAACCAGAATGAAGTATGCCAACACCATCGTCATGCTCTTCATTCTGCCGATGTGGGTAAACATCCTGGTGCGCACACTTGCCACCGTGGCCCTCTTTGATTTTGCCGACCTTCCGCTGGGTGAGGGCGCCCTTCTGTTCGGTATGGTCTACAACTTCATCCCATTCATGATTTACCCTATCTACAACACCCTGCAGAAGATGGACCGCAGCTATATCGAAGCAGCCGAAGACCTGGGAGCATCGCCTTGGCAGCAGTTCTTCAAGGTCATCCTGCCCCTCTCCATGCCGGGCGTAGCGAGTGGCATTCTGATGGTATTCATGCCAACCATCTCTACCTTCGCTATCTCCGAACTGCTGACGATGAACAACATCAAGCTCTTCGGTACCACCATCCAGGAGAACATCAACAATTCGATGTGGAACTACGGTGCAGCCCTCTCGCTCATCATGCTCTTCCTCATCGGCGCCTCCACCCTCATCGCAGGTGATGGCAGTAAACAGGAAGGAGGTATCAGATGATGCAGTCATTATTCAGTAAGGATATGATGAAGAAAGTATTCTGTCAGGGCTATCTCTGGTTGCTCCTGCTGCTACTCTACTCCCCTATCTTCATCATCATCATCTTCTCGTTTACCGAAGCGAAGGTGATGGGCAACTGGACGGGTTTCTCGCTGCAGCTCTACAAGAATCTCTTTGCAGAAGGCACGCACCATTCGCTCACAGCGGCACTGGTCAATACCGTAACCATCGCCCTGATTACCGCAACCGTATCCACGCTCTTCGGAACCCTGACAGCCATCGGCATCTACAACCTGCGCAACCGGTATGCACGTAATGCCATCCAGTTTGTCAACAACATTCCGATACTCAACGGCGACATCATCATCGGTATCTCGCTCTTCCTGCTCTTCATCACGCTGGGCATTCCGCAGGGGTATACTACCGTGGTACTCTCGCATATCACCTTCTGTCTGCCATACGTTATTCTGAGTGTGATGCCAAGACTGAAGCAGATGAATCCGAACCTCTATGAGGCGGCACTCGATCTGGGTGCCTCTCCGATGCAGGCACTTCGCAAGGTCATCATCCCAGAGATATTGCCGGGTATGATTTCCGGTTTCATGCTTGCCATCACGATGAGTATCGATGACTTCGCCGTCACCATCTTCACGATAGGTAACGAAGGCCTGGAAACCCTCTCCACATTCATCTATGCCGATGCCAGAAAGGGAGGACTGACTCCAGAACTTCGTCCGCTGAGTACCATCATCTTCGTACTGGTATTGGTGATGCTGATTATCATCAACAAACGTTCTGAGAAAAATAAGAAGAAATGAGAATGAAGAATAAGATATTTTTAGGAGTTAAAGGAGTTAAGGCCATCGTCTTTCTCTTTCTTAGCCTGCTGATGATTCTGCCGCTCTCTTCCTGTTACAACAAAGAGAACCGTGAGGAGATACTGAAGGTTTACAACTGGGCTGATTACATAGATGAAGACGTTCTTGCCAACTTCCCGAAATGGTATGAACAACAGACCGGCAAGAAGATCCGAGTCATCTACCAGACCTTCGACATCAATGAGGTGATGCTTACCAAGATAGAACGAGGTCATGAAGACTACGATGTGGTATGCCCGTCAGAATATATCATCGAGCGCATGCTCCGCAAAGACCTTCTCCTACCTATCGACACCGCCTTCGGCAAGACGCCCAACTATATCAGCAACGTATCACCATACATTGTTGAGCAGATAGATGCCACCTCCAACAATGGGCGCATCGCCCACCATTATGCCGTGCCTTACATGTGGGGAACCTGTGGCATCCTATATAATAAGGTACACGTACCTATAAAAGATGCACAGACCTGGGGAACATTATGGAACAGAAAATATCAGGGCAAACTCCTGATGAAGGATTCCTACCGCGACTCCTATGGCACCGCCCTCATCTGGGCACACCGTAAAGACCTGGAAACAGGCAAAGTGACCGTACCACAGCTGATGAACGACTATTCACCCGCTGCCGTAGCCGCAGTAGAGAAAGAGTTGAAAGCTCTGAAGCCAAACATTGAAGGATGGGAAGCCGACTTCGGCAAGGAGACCATGACCAAAGGCAAAGCCTATCTCAACATGACCTGGAGCGGTGATGCCGTCTGGGCTATTGAAGAAGCCGGAAAAGTGGGTGTAGAACTGGGATATGAGGTACCGGAAGAAGGAAGCAATGTATGGTTCGACGGTTGGGTAATCCCTAAATATTCCCGCAATCCGAAGGCTGCCGCCTATTTCATCAACTATCTCTGTCAGGAAGACGTGGCACTCGCCAATATGGAGACTACAGGATATGTGAGCAGCGTGGCAGGCAAGAAGGTATTAGAAGCTATGAGCGATACTGAGGCTTATCCCCAACCTGTAAATCTGGCCTACTTCTTTGGCGAGGAAGGCAGGAATGCCCATCTCAACCCTATCATGTATCCAGACAGCAGCATAGTAGCCCGATGCGCCATGATTCATGATGCCGGCGACCATACTCCCGAGGTATTGGATATGTGGTCGAAGGTGAAGGGCGACAATTTGGGCGGCGGCATCGTTATCTTCCTGCTAGCCGTAGTCCTTGCCCTCACGGTATTCGTTGCCATCAAGAAGTATGAACATTACAAGCACAGAAGGCTGTCGAGGAAACACCGCAGAAGACATGTGGTAAAGGTAAAAGGGTAAAAAGGTAAAAAAGTAAAAAGGTAAAAAAGTAAAAGAGAGGGAGAAAACCTATTTTATAGGGGAAAATGAACATTTTTTGAAGGAAAAGAGAAAAAAGTGCCGAAAAAATTTGGTAATATCAAATAAAAGCATTACCTTTGCACTCGCTTTTGAGACATAAAGCTTTTGGGTAGTTACCAGAGTGGCCAAATGGGGCAGACTGTAAATCTGCTGGCTATGCCTTCGGTGGTTCGAATCCATCACTACCCACTTTTCCCAAAAATAACTCAAAGATATAAAGATCCGGTTTTCATTATGAGAATCGGATTTTTTGTTTTTATATCTCCACATAATTTCAGTAATAAGAGGGCACTAGGCACCTTACAGCCTAAAGACTGTAAGGTGATCATCATATACAGCTAGCACATTTCTGCCTTTGAGCAGGGCGGCTACAGGCTTGCCTTTCAGTTTTCCGATAGAGGAACCATCGGGATGAATCAGCCTAAAGTTGGATTTGTCATCCCTGTTTTGTATGCAAAGCACATCATCCAAACGGAAACAAACGGAGAAGGTCTCGTAGAGATCATAAGATTCAAGAATGTCCAACTTGTCATTGAAGACAAAAAGCTTGTTGGTACTGGTCTGCATCGGGCACACCTTGTCGAATGCCTCCACTAAAGTCAGCTTTGGTGCAAGTCCATGAAACGCATAGAATGGTTTTCTCAACACCATAGTCAAAGCCCCATTGGCTCTGCGATCCCAATCTTTGCTGATGACAGCAGAATCAGCAAATGACAGATATACAGCCTTGTCGGAACCAGCAAGGAAGACACCACTCTCCGTGAGCATTCCGTCGTTCATGACATGCTTCTTGTCGTATAAAGGAAACATCTTCTCCCTATCTCCCGTCTGTGCATCAAAAGAAGCCAAGAAAGGCTTGCCACACTTCACCGTACCTCTCATAAGACTCTTGCCATAACCGTAATTGAGCATCAATATCTTGCCATCCCTAAGCAGAAGATGAGCCGTAGAAGCCTCCTTGTCCTGGAAATCATACTTCCAGCGTGTTTGCAAACTGTCCGCTCCCAAACAATAGAGGCTTTTTCTATCACTAATATACAAGTCAGAGCCCACCTGAAGGATATTGGAAGTCAAGCCCGTAATGAGATATGGATTAAGATTATAATAATAGTAATAAAAAGGAGAATTAAATCCGATGGTGACTGCCGCAGACAAGACATTGGTCAATGCCAAAGCCATCATTCCCTTGGTATCACTGATGCCAGTCACAGCCTTCACCTTCTTGATTTCACCCGAATGGATGTTGATCTCGTTGATGGCATCACCCACAACCACCAGGTGAGTGGAATCCACCATGCAAGCATCTTTCCATCCCACGTTCTTGGTCATCGGAATCTCGGCATCCCACAACAACTCTCCTGTGCTCAGGCGATAAGCGTATGTCTTGCTGTCTCCCACTTTCTCAAGTCCCACCACGATATCCAAGCTATCATTGAAATAGACAGGATAAAGATACTGCGTCCATAGCGACTGGCCCGTCTTGGTATCAGACAAGGTCAAGAGTGACTTGCCTGTACTTTTCAGAGTGGAGGAAAGCAGCACTCCCTTGGAACAGACGCCATAGAGTTTTGACAAAGAAAGTTTCAGCGACTTTTGCCATTGCACTTCCAGGGTATTGGCATCTAGTGAATAGAGATAGCCAGTATCGGTATTTTTTCCTTTTTTAGTGGTATCACAAGCGAAGACGATGAGCGTACTATCGCAATTGTAGGCCTGGAGAATGCGCTTGTGCAAATCTATTGACTTGCCACAGATGGGGGCACCTTCATCCATATCCGCAACCTGGACTGATTCTACAGTCGTCTGCGCCGACATCCCTATCGAGAAGATCAGCTGCAAGAATAAAATAATCTTTTTCATATTTATATTAGTCTTAATTCCGCAGCACTATTATAAATTAAGCTTTTTTAAAACACCTAAGCAACAACAAGTTGCTCTGGATTTTGCCATATTAGAATTTTCACCTATCTTAGTGTTGCGAAAAGAAAACAAGCAAAACTCTGATATGACATGGCAAATTTAGATAAAATTTGCATAAAAAGCCCCGCATGCCCTTTCATGGCGTGTGGAATACACTTTATATTTATCCGGCTACAAAAGTACGATTTTTTTTTCAAACTATCAAACATTCTGATGTTTATTTGCAGAAATCGCTGATATTGAACCAATTTGAAACTATGAAGTAGCCGTTTGCGTCTCTGGCCAGTTGACCAGATACTGAAGAACTAAAAAGCTAAAACAGGAGGCAATGACTCTCACTTTATCATTGCCTCCTGATTCTCTATTTATTATACCTTATAAACAAATTGTTCAAATCATCTTGGCTCATCAAATGCTTAATATCATTACGAACCAAAGAAGAAGCTGCATTGAGCGATTCCACTTTCTTACCAGTCGCTATATCCACAATGCGCATCATCTCATTACGCTTAATAGCAGAACAACGCTCTGAATATGCTGCCATTCCCTTCAATTTGGGAACAGAGTCTGCATAGCCAGTATAATGAGGTTCAAGCAATACAAGCTCAAACTGCTCATCCACACGACGCACAACGATAAAATCAGGGAAATGCGGTCTTAATTCGTCGCCATTAAGATATTGAATACATAGAAAACCATCCTTATTAGGAACATTTCGCACCCAGCAAACGAAACCTTCTTTTTTCTGTTCCACATCAAGTACAGCTTGCTCCCACTCATTCAACTTAAATACAGCCTTCCCCTCTCCATCCACATATAAATGATCAGTAAATGCTGTTCCTTCAGGATGCTTGCTCGTAACCATCAAGTCTGGCAAGGTTAAATCGAATGGCAAAGTAGATACGTGAGCCTTTACAATCTTCTCATATTCACGCTTCACTTCCTCCCCAAAAGCCTCTAACTTTTGACGATACTTATCGTAATATTCATAGAATGCCTCCTTGCAATACTTATCTAGACGTTCCATACACGACTGATTATTGGCGTAGAGGATAAATTGCAAACGCAGTTCAGTATTGTCATACTCATCCAGGCGAGCCTTGCGATAAGCATTCAGCACGCCGTCTTTTCCAAAACGTGTTTCCACATTCTCGCTCCAAGTATCTATATCCGACTCAGAAAGAATGAGTTTGCCATCCTCGCCCTCTTTTGCGCTTTTGCCCAAGGCATCAAAAGCTAACACCACATCGTTCATGGTGCGGATTTTCTCCAGCGTCTGCTGGTAAGTCCCAGCATCCTGCAAATCCTTGACGAAATCAGTTATCTGACCGACGATATCATTCTTCAGCTTATTGACAGCATCTCTGCACAATCGAGTGCGAACCAGCAAATGGCAAAGTTTGAAAAGAGCTTTTCGATAATCCGTAACGCCTTTTTGCGGTATCGCATAATTATCTATCTGAGCGGCATTGATAGCCTCGAACACTTCCTGTCGTGAAAGTCCACAAGGCAAGTTGCCCCTAAGTTTCAATACCTGCTTAGGCGAAGGATTGGTTTCCACATGAGTAGGAATCGTACCTTCCAATTCTCGCTTCACCCGTTCTACGGTAACCGCATCAAAATTAGGAAGGAAAAGCTGTACTTCATTCAAAGTATCATCAGTCTCTATTCGTTTCTGCAAAGGAGTGCGCACCATTCTTCCTAGCAGTTGGGCGATGTTGGTGTAACCTGATGCCACCTTGAACGACATCATCGTCTCAGCCCTTGGACAATCCCAACCTGTGGAAAGATTATCCTTGAAGAAGATGACTTTTACGTCCTTGGACTCCGATATTCGTGAAGGGTCGAGATAACGCACTTCAAGCCCATTGACAGTTATGGATTCCTTGGTGTCGAAAGTATGTACCACTTCACCACTTTTCAATGAAATCCCGGCATGAGCCTCAATGATGCGCAAGCACTCGTCGAGGTTGGTCTCAGACAACTTATCATCCTTTTTGTTCTTTACCTGAACCACCAAGGCTGGTCTCACTTCCACATCCTCATGTTGACGATACGCCTCCCAATGCTGGCATTTACTTTTCCAGTCCTTTGCGGCTTCCGCCAGATAGGTCATCTCGGCGAAAGCCTCTCCTGTCTGAGGATGGTGTATTTTGATCTCATCCTTCAATAAGCCTGACGCACGCACCTCATCGGGAGTAACCTCCACCTTAGGCAACAGCGTAGAATCAGCAGATTTCACCAATTCATTGAATCGTTCCAAGGTGGCACTCATGCCGATTACCAATGGCATGGACGGCATATTGTCTGCCTCCGAACCGAGAACAAACTTCTGCATGATACTCATCTGCGTACCAATCTCATTGGGCTTGGCACCACGATGAGCCTCATCAATGATAACCACAAGTTTGTCACCATACTCCTCTATCGTGTTGCGCATAAAGTCCCAACCTGTATAGTTACGGCTATCGCTATACTTCACAAGATTGCTGTTTACCCCAAATTTCTGGGTATTCACATAATAAATGGTACCCAACTGAAGTTTGTCGGCCTTGAAGTTCTGCTCATCTATAGTCACAACTTGGCGATTTCTCAACTTGTCTGCCACTTTGTAGAGTTTGTCCTTACTCTGCTCGTTCAGTTCAGGTGCATCGCTTATCCATAGCACGATGGCATCATTCTGAGTCCCTTGATAGGTGTCTCCAGTATAGAGAGCCTCGATGAATGCAGACATGATGATGGTCTTGCCAGCACCCGTAGGGGCTGTAAAAGGTATGATGCTCTTCTCACCATCTTGCTTATAGCGACGCTGTGCCTTCACCTGTCGCTCTCGCAGACTGCCAAGTGCTTTATTCTGAAATTCAAATAATTCTACTAACATACGTGCCTTATTGTTTTCTTTCTATATTAATCTTAAAGTTGTCGAGATAGTCACGGTAAAGCTGATAAGTCTGCTTAACATTCAGGCTTGCAGCCAACGTGCGATAATTCTCCTCACTATCTTCGATAATGTAAACGGTCTCCACCTCTGGCTTGTCCCGCAATGCCTCTTTCAGCTCGTCTATGGCAAACTCATCGTTCAAGACAGCCATCTTGTTCTCGGAAAATACCATAAACTCACCATCCACATGAGTAGGACACACACCATGGGCACCTGCTTTCATCCACAAGATAGGCAGCAGTTCGTTCAACTGGTTGCCAAGCGAAACCTTATCTTTATCAAGGAAAGTCAACTTATAGTAAGCCGCATTTGCAACAAAGCCTTCAGCCATCGGAATCGTAACAGGTACAGTCTTTGTCTTTTCGGGCAATTCATCCAGTTCCTTTTTTGCTGCGGTGAATGCCTTATTATTAGAAGTAACCACGTAGATGGTATCAATACTCTCATGAATATCCTCCATAAACCCGTCTATCTTGGTAACGTCGAAGAGGATTGCATTATTAGCATCCTCTGGCACAAGATATGGGCATTCAGCCTTAACCGCATTTTGTGGCATCTTCTTGTCGCCAATCAAGCCAACGATTTGTTTCTTCAATTTTGTTCCCAAGGAATCATCACGAAGGTCAAGGCTAATTTGCTTGATACTTCTTTTTACCACCTTCTCTTCCGTATTGGAAGTAATGTAATCTCCCTGGATTGGGTTTCCATTCACATCCACACCAAGAATGGAGCATTTTGTACGTGGCCAGTTCACATAGCGAGCGATGCCAAACTTCTCCCATTCCTCATCACCCTTGTGCAAACCTTTGGCTCGGAATGCCTTTTCCTCCTCGGCACTCACCTCATTGTTGGTCACCATGATGCAACGGCGATGTCCGCCATCCTCCTTATTCAAGAGATTAACAGCATGAAGGGTTGTACCACTGCCCGAGAAGAAATCGAGGATGAGAGCGTTTGGGTTGTTGGCAACGAAGAAACGGATGACGTCATGAACGGCATAGAGGGATTTCGGGAATGGAAAACGATTACCGATAAATTTAGACAAAAGTTGTGTCCCTTTATAACTAGCATCATGATTTGCAATATTCCATTGTGTTCCAGGAATAAAAGACCTAGAATAATTGGAATTATCAACAAGTACTGTTCCACTTACAACATCCCTACCAACAACATTTACTTCTTTATCTTCTATTTTTTGTATGCTTCCCCTTTTTAAAAAAGTAACATAGATACCCGTATTCGTAATTTTTCCCCATTTTATATAACCTTTAGACAAACGTTCCTTTAATTCATCTTTCCCTAATTGCCAGTTTCCTTCTGTTCCATTCGGTCTAATTGGCCATAAATACAAACGATTAGCCTTTTTCTCCATTACAGAAGAAGGATGTTCTGACAAAGGCATAGCTTCGCCTATGTCCAAGATTTGAGAGGCATTTTCATTGAAAATGATAGGATAAAACAAATTTTGCCTATCTGTTCTTAAGCTATTAGTTCCTGTTCTTCTTAATTGATTCCAAACTATACCTTGAGCACCTTGACTTTTATTTTTCCCTAACTCCCATTCTTCGGATAAAGGTAATTTTTGAACAGCACTATCCCCAAATTGTACTATATAAAGAAACTCGTTTGTTCGATAAAAGGAATTACTTCTAGCCACACCACTTTGTGCTATTACGCTACTCACCATCTGAATATTTGCCTCAGGAAACATTTCCTCCAATAAGCATCCAAGATGCAAATACTCCTTTTCATCAATAGTTACAATCAGCACCGAATTCTTAGGATTCAGCAATTTCTTGGTAAGCAACAGCCGACTCTCCATCATAGCCAACCACTTGCTATGACGGTAACTATCGTTTCCATCCACATAATTGTTGTTGTATTTCCAGTCGGTAGCACCACTATTGTAAGGAGGGTCTATATAGATACAATCCACCTGTTGCGGATAAAGATAAGCCAAGAGCTGGAGAGCATGAAAATTGTCCGCTTCTATCAACGTATGCCAAAGGCCGCTATCTGGAGCATTTTGAACAGAGTCCACATATTTGAGGCAAGGGTAAATAGGCTCACCATTCTTTGCCACACAAATGAGGTCTTGGCAAGAAACTTGCAGTTCCTCACCTGTTATAGAATGGTGGCAAGTAGCCCTCCCACGGCACACACTCATCACCTCCCAAAGAATATCCTCTGTGAGCCTTTTGGCATCATCCACCTTGCGAATCACCTTGCATCCACGGCTGATAGGATAGTCATAGAGCAAAGTCATCTCTGGCACATGATTCTCAAACACAAGTCCAAACTTTTTATGTTTGGTCAGCTCTTTCACCTCCTTTGCCACATGAAGGCGAAGTTCCGGGTCTTGTATTCGAGCAATTAAATCATTAATCGCTGCCATCTTATAGTTGTTTTAAGTCGCATCCAACTATCAAGACGGCTTGCTGCAAGGAGAGAGCATCATGGATGGAGAAAAGAAAAAGGTGCGGACCCCTTTCCTTTCGCGTTCACGGGAAGCCTGAGAATGAAAACCCGACGTTCACATAGGATAGGACGTCCACACCATATAGGTATGAACATCAACTTATCAATGTGAACGTACGAGCAAACCTCCTCTTATCATACATTACACTGGGTAATGCACAAAGAGGCCTCCACTGCAAACAGCATTCCGATTACTCTTTCTGCGGAAAGATAGCACCAACCGAAAGCAATAAAGCTTGCTTTAATTGCTGAGGCGCAGCCTATCTTATGCAAAGAAATCAGTTTCTCAGGCTTTTTCTTTGTGAACGCGAAATAATAGTCAATGCTTTGTTTTTACTAAAATGTCTTGAAAATGGCTTTCGCCAAATCCAAGTGCAAAGATACAAATATTATTTGAAAATCAACAATATTTTATGAAAAAGAATTTATAAAGAGACAAATAATGCGTTTTTCCGTAATCTTATCAATGGAGTTCATTCGCCCAAATCCACCAAACAACAAATTTGGCACTATAACTATAACAAAAACGACCCGCCGATTTAAGCTTCATCGAGAGGCTTGGCGGGTTCTTGTTTCTGGGTGCAAATTTACAACATAAAATCTGAATCTCCAAACATTTTGGAGAAATAATTGCATTAATTCTGAAAATAATTTTTCCAAAGCAAAAGCGCAATAATCTGCAAGTCAGTAGCTTAACTTTATTTAACTATAAGAAAGTTTACCATTTCTTGCTACATTTGTATTATTTTCGTAACTTTGCGAATGAATTTGGTAATTAACCCAAACACTCTATTCGTGCGAAGATTTGTTACTAACTTGAACCAGGAACGAGATTCCAGGGAAAATAATAGTATTAATCCGCCTCTGACGGCAAGTTAGGGACATAAAAAAAAACAAATGATTTTAAGTAAAGACATACCTGAGAAGATAGACGTGTTTGAGTATTTACTGCCCAAGCTACAGCTCATGACCATGCCACCTTCCTTTGAAGGTGACACAAGATCGCCAGAAGTTAGATTCATAAACTTCTTGCAAGAACTATCCATTGATTCGGATAAAATAAAAGAATTAGACAATACCATAGAACAATGGAATATAAAGACTGCCCATGAGTTTGACTTGATGAAGAGAAGAGCCGAGGGATTCCTTGAAATGTATGCCACAGACTATAACAAATATTTCAAGACCACCAAGAACTATCAAACACAAGCATCAAGAATGCAAGCTTTCATGGCAAAACTATACACCATTTTTACTGATACTTCCAAAAAGGAAAGAGCAAGAGCCTACGATGAAGATTTCAATAGAATTTTCCATTCTGCATTTGAGAACTCTCCCCTCAATGCTCCATATATAGAAGCTACATGGCTTGACTTAAATTCATTAACCATGGAAGCCAAACTCTTATTTTCTCATCTGCAAAATCTATTTTTGAATTTACAGAAGATGTTTGAGTATGCCCAAAACGTAGATAATCTTGTAGAGGGATTGAGAAAAGACCGCAAACGCATTGTAGCGATTTTCAACAAATGCAATCAGAAAAAGAAGAAAGACTTGAAACTTCTCATGGGAGCTTTAAGCCTCACCTACTTAGAACCCATTTTCCCGGAAATCACAAACGACTTAAACAGCATGAACTTTGAGGACTTCATTGTAAAATACTATCATGAACTAAACGAACAAGAGTTCACATGCGTTGTTCCATTATACCATCTCATCCTGCAAAAATATCATAACATAAACCCAGACGAGAGTAAATTGTATGATAGCATCTATGATATCAATACTAAAATTGAACTTGTAAAGAAATTGAGGGTTGTCATGAAGCATATCTCTGAATTCGACATCAAAGGAAACAAGGAAAGGGGTAAAGACACCTATTTAGTCTCCTCTAAATTCATCGCCATGCTTATGATGGAGATAAAAATTCCATCAGGTAAGGGAAAAGAGTTTGTCGAGGAATATTTCAAGAAACATTACGAAGGAAAATTCATACCTGTAAAATATGGAGCAGTAAATGCTGCCTACGGCAAAATAGACAAAAACGGAGATGAATACAAGGCTTTTCATAATAAGTTGGAAGACCTGATAACTAGAGAGAATGATAGAGAAGAGGCTAACAATAAGCTGGTTGCAGAAAATAAGCAAGAAACAAAAATGGCACAAGTATTCTCGCAACAAAGTCAAATGCTATTCAACTCCATTACAAAAAATTAACACATTTAATAGATTCACCGAATTCTGTTTTTCCTCAAAGCATAGATTGATTTCATTCCATCAATCTATGCTTTTTTAGTTACAGAGAAGCTACGAATCTATTAATTCCAATGTTTAATAGATTACACTGCCAATAGAATTCATCAAACCTAAACATTTAATAGATTCACTACATTTTTCCAATCTACTAATCCGAAATAGTTTCCATAAAGAACATTTTTAGAATTTCTTATGGTTCCACTAATTTTCTTGGAGTGCCCCCAAAAATGCACTATTTTTGCACCCAGAAACCTTTATGGGATGCATACCATATTCTTTATGAGCACTGCGTAACAGAAGTCTCACGCCGTGTTGGTTTCTTGCAGATGATGCCTAGGGTGACTTCGGGAAAAACACATCTGCCAAAACATTATGGAGAAGAAATATCTCTCGATGCAGCCTTTGCAAAGTTTGCAAGGTTTGCAAAACGTGCAAAGTGTGCAGTCCACACAAGCCGTGCAAGCTCCTACCCTCACCCCACTCGACCAGTGGCACGACAACTATGAGGTGATGGAGATGTTTCACATCAGTCAGCGTACCTTGCAGACGCTCCGTTCCAACGGCAAGCTGCCCTTCGCCAAGATGGGCGGAAGATGCTACTACAAGGAAAGCGACCTGCAACGACTCATGGAGGAATCCTACAGAGACAGCAGAGTGAAGCCTATGCCAAAAGACAAGGTTATGCCAAAGGTCGAGCAACCAGCAAAGGAAGGAGGCACACCATGCCAATGACCATTGACCAACTCCACGAGCATCGGATGCAATATTACCGACATCCCATCTCTAACGTGTTGAGCCACAACCGTGTGAGCATCTACCATCTTTGGACTTACATCACCAACCCTCTGCTCTACAAGCAAGCCACGGACACGCTCCGTGGCATTGCCGACGAGAAAGAGCGCAAGGCTTTCAAGGCAAAGGAGTTTGACTACATCCTAGCAAGCGGCACCTTCAGCAGTCGCAACGACCAAGGTCTCATCCAGCACTCCAGTCTGCTCTGCATCGACATCGACCACATCGGTTACGAACAGGTGGAAGACCTCAAGCAGCAATTCATACACGATGAGGTGATGAAGGAAAACTTCGAACTGGAACTGGCCTTCCGCAGTCCTTCGGGTGATGGACTGAAGCTCATCGTAGCAATAGACTTGCAAGAGGCTGACCATTCCACTTGGTTTCTTGCTCTGCAAAACTACATTCGATTGAACTATGGAGTGGACATTGACCCTGCTTGCAAAAACGTGAGCCGAGCCTGTTTCCTACCCTACGACCGACATTGTTACGTGAACCCACTCGTATGCCCTTTTTAAGTGAAGAACGAAGAGTGAAGAAACAGCGTTCGGCGGCCGAAGGGAAAGCCAATTCAAATGCCTTTCAAATGGCATCATAACGTTATTAAAAACATCAAAAGTATAAGGAGATAATAATTATGAAAACAAATAAATCATTCAGCCCAAAGCAATGGGCTAACATCAATACTGCGGAACAAATCCGCACAGTGACCAATCGTATCGTGGAGATGGGTATCGACATCACCGCAGGCTATAACCGTTGGCGCAACATCGCCTTTGGCATCTCGCTCGAAATGGGCGAGGAAGGTAGAAGCTTCTTCCACGACATCAGTCGATTCAATGCTGATTACAACCACAAGGAATGCGACAAACTCTATGACGACTGTATCAAGCGACTCAATTCCAACAGCAACCATTCTGGCATCAGCATTGCTTCTTTCTTCGGTTATGCCAAGGAAGCAGGGGTTAACATTACCATGGGAGTTGCTAACAGCACAAAAAACGCAATCTCTACAAACATTGCAAATGATGCAAACCTTGCAAACTCTGCAAATGACGCAAACACAGAAGAACCCATCCCTCTGCCAACCTTCAGCGACAAAGTAGCCACCAACTTGCCCCCAATCTTCAAGGACATCACAACCTTGGGCAAGACACCTACCGAGAAAGACATGCTCTTGCTTGCCTCCATCACCATTCTGAGCGGAGCCTTCCCAGAGGTCTTCGCCATCTATGATGACATGCGAGTATATCCTAACCTCTTCACCTTCCTCGTGGCAAACGCTGCCAGCGGCAAAGGACGAACCTCTGCTTGCCTCAAGCTGGTGAGTCCTATAGAGCAAGAAATACGTGAGGCCAATAAACAGGAGGTGGACGATTACCAACAGCAACTCGCCGACCTGCGTGCCTTGGGCAACAAGAAGTCCGTTGCCATGCCTATGCCCAAGGAACCGCCTTATCGCTCAATGTTGATACCAGCCAACTGTTCCTCTACCGCTATCTACCAAGCCCTCCACGACAACCACGACCAAGGGATCACCTTCGAGACTGAGGCTGATTCGCTCGCCAACACCCTCAAGAGCGACTATGGCAATTTCTCCGATGGTCTGCGCAAGGGTTTCCATCATGAGGACATCACCTATCGACGTCGCAAGGAGAACGAGCACGTGGAGATTCACAACCCTAAATGGACGGTCTATCTCACAGGTACACCAGGACAGGTGAACAACCTCATCCCTTCACCAGAGAACGGACTTTTCTCCCGCTTTCTCTTTATGAAGGTGGATATTCCTGCCAAATGGCACAACGTGTTCAGCAAGGCTAAGCGCACCATCGATGAGGAAATGGAAGCCATCGGCAAGCGTGTGTTCCGCATCCATCAGCATTTGGTTGCTAGCAAAAGCATGAAGCCAAAGACTGGTCAGTCCTACTCGAATGACATTCTGTTTGAACTGACTGATGCACAAGGTGAGCAATTCAACAAATACTTCGACAGCCTAGTGGAGGAATACAAGAACATGTTGGGCAGAGACTTTGTGGCAAGCATCTACCGACTGGGACTGAGCACCTTCCGCATCGCCATGGTTTTGAGTATCGCAAGATTGGAGGAAACGCTTTCCGAAAGTCCCACAACCTCCATCTCTGAGAATGCAACAACCTCCATTATTTGCCGAGACGAAGACTTGGACAATGCCATAACCATCGCCGACACACTGATGCAGCACGCCGCAAAAATCTTTGCCACGCTTATGCCAAACAAGGAGGAAGACGGAACATTGGGAATCAAACTAAGCCCTAAGAGCGAAAGACTCTTCGAGAACCTTCCCGACAAGTTCAATCGCCAAACGGTTCTTTCTATCGGAAAAAAGCTTGGCATTCCTCAGCGCACAGCCGAGAAATATGTAGGCGAATATGTCAACAAGCACGGTCTATGCAAACGAACAGGAAACGGCGAATATGAGAAGGTTAAGCAACAAAACGCAGACGAGCGCAGCCTCCTACCGATGCTTGGAAAGTGCTGAAAAAAGTAGTATCTTTGCAATGTGGTTAGGAAACGAGGGCTACGGACCATGATTTAGCTCAACGGCGACAAGACTTGCTCCGTACCCTCTCCGTACCAGCTCCGTACCAAGTCTATACATGCTCCGAGAAACTTAGTTTTGAGGGGATAAAGATAGAATTCATTTAGTGTTTAACAATTTAATATTAAAGAAAGGAACAAGATTATGGGAAAAATTAAACAAGGTATCCTTGGTGGATTCAATGGAACCGTAGGAACAGTAGTTGGTGGTAGTTGGAAGGGCATGGCTTACATGCGTGGCAAGGCCCAGAGTATCAAGAACCCTCGTACCGAGAAACAGATGTCACAGCGCATCAAGTTTGGTATGGCACAGAAGTTTGTCAAGATGATGACAGCCTACTTGCAAGTGGGTTTCCGCAACTACACCCAGCACCAGACAGCCACCAATGCGGCCATGAGCCACACCGTGCGCAACTGCATGGCAGGCAAGTATCCCGCCTTTGGTATCGACCCTAGCAAGGTATTGGTGAGTAGCGGATCCTTGATGCCTGGCCGTTTCTGCACGGTGAAAGTGGCAAGCAACGTGGCGACCTTTTCCTGGGAGGACAACTCTGACGAGAGCCATGCCAGCATCGACGATTTCGCCATGCCTCTCGTCTACAATTTCACAAAGGGCGAGGCAGTATTCACCACCGAAGATGCGAGTCGTATAGATTGCAAAACTGTATTGAAACTCCCTGCCGATTGGTCTGACGACCTTCTCTCCTGCTACATCGCCTTTGCCTCTGTGCAAAACTCAAGCGTAAGCAACTCTGTGTATGTAGGCGACGTGAAGAGCGATGGCAGTGTGGAGCAAGGTGCCAACGGCATCCTCTACAACGATGGTGTCATCGACAAGAACAAGCCAAACGAGGGTTCTAACAAGGGTAACAATGGCGACAGCAGCACTACCACCCCAACAAATCCTAGCGAAGGAAGCGATGACGGAAATCTAGAGTAACATCATTTCTAAACAAAGAGGGTGTGTCATAAGTCTGTGACGCACCCTTTTTTGTGTGTTTTTCTGTATATTATAATTTAATCGTAGTCTTTCTTCACAAGGGTAATCTTATTATATTGTATAGAAACTTTACTTTTTTGTTTTATCGATAACAAAACTGCGCAAAAGCTCACAAAAGGGCATAATTGTCCCATACGGTAAAACTGTCCAAATTGAGTTTTTTCGTTTTATCCCCAAATATTTCTTCAAATTGAATCCTATACCGAACAACCCTATGTCCATGTAAACTTTGTCCTTTCCGAAATGCCTGAATC
>ERZ1026862.177-NODE-177-length-41382-cov-5.564522_pt1 | contig 41382 bp, 40 predicted proteins | sample MGYA00380161_ERZ1026862 | MGnify/ENA primary metagenome ERZ1026862 (study PRJEB33269, sample SAMEA4719797) | human gut metagenome | biome: human-associated habitat; feature: organic feature; material: feces | place: Cameroon | collected 2013-10 ... | reverse complement strand
CTCCCGGCGGACGAGCCGACGGCGGAGCTCACCATCGCGGACGCGGTGGACGCGGAAATCGGCAGCCGTGGATTCCGGGTGCAGAACCTCACCACGGACAGCCGGTGGTTCGGTATCACCTACGAGGCGGACGTGGATTCCGCCCGGGAAACATTAAAGAGCAGTATCGACTCAGGAGTTTACCCAGCACCGCTGTGGGGCTGATATTATTCAGGGGGAGGTGCCCGTTATGCTGATCGTACCGATAGAAAATGTCACCGAGGGAATGGTGCTTGAAAAGGATGTTGCTTCCACCTCGGCGAAGGATTACAAGACCCTGCTTATGAAGGGTACGATGATCACCAGCGATATGATCGACCTGCTGAAAAGCAAGGGCATAAAGAACATCACCATCAGGGGCGGAGAAGAGCCTAAGGAAGAGCCAAAGCCGGAGCCGGTGCTCTCCGCGGCACAGGCGGCGGAGGAGATAAAGAACCAGCACATCGGCAGGGCGCTGACTGAATTAAGCTCGGTGTTCGAGAACGAGGGCGAGATACAGAAGCTGTCCGAGAAGGCGATAAAACAGGTCGATGGTATCGCGGACGATATCCTGGTGGATATCGGAAATGATTCCTCCTATCTCGGAAACCAGATGATAGCTCTTCAGAACTACGACGATTACACCTACAAGCACTGCCTGAGAGTTGCAATGCTGTCAACAAGCATCGCGAACGAGCTGCACCTTTCCCAGGCGGATATCAAGGAAGTCATTGTGGCTGCGCTTCTGCATGATATCGGGAAATCCAACATAGACCATGAGATAATAGTCAAGCCGGGAAAGCTTACCGATGAGGAATTCGAGAAGATAAAACAGCATCCATACATCGGCTATGAAATACTCAAGCGGTCCGGCGGCTACAACGCGAATATCCTGTCGGGAGTGCTGTTCCACCAGGAAAAGTACGACGGCAGCGGATATCCTACCGGGCTTTCCGGCAGGCGTATTCCGCTCATCGCCCGGATAATCACCGTGGCGGACGTATTTGACGCGCTCACCTCCAACCGCCCCTACCGCAGACCGTGGTCCGTGGCGGAAACCGAGGAATACATGCTGGGAGGCTGCGGCGTGCACTTCGACTATGACGTCGTTGCGGCGTTCCTGCGGTCGTTCAATCCGTATCCCGTGGGCACTGTCGTGTCGCTCTCCGACGGACGGCACGGCGTGGTCGTAAGGCACAACACCAATGTGCTGCGCCCCGTTGTGAGGATCAGCGGCGGCGGTTCCGGCGAGGAGATAGATCTCGGCAGCGACTTCCGCTTCCTGTCGCTGATGATAACGGGCATTTACAGCGGAAATTACAATGTATGATTAAGGAGAAACGAATATGGTAGTCATCGAAATGGAAAATGGAAAGAAGATCAAGCTGGAGCTTTACCCCGACAAGGCTCCCATCACTGTTGAGAACTTCCTCAAGCTGGTGAAGGACGGCTTCTACGACGGTCTGATATTCCACAGAGTTATCAAGGATTTCATGATCCAGGGCGGAGATCCCCAGGGCACCGGCATGGGCGGCGCAAAGGACAAGATCAAGGGCGAGTTCCTGATGAACGGCGTTCCCAACGACCTCAAGCACGAGCGCGGCGTGATCTCTATGGCAAGGGCGCAGAATCCGAACTCCGCAAGCTCCCAGTTCTTCATCTGCCACAAGGACAGCTTCTTCCTTGACGGTCAGTATGCGGCATTCGGCAGAGTTGTTGACGGAATGGACGCTGTTGACGAGATTGCTGAAACCAAGACGGACTACAATGACCGTCCCCTCAACGACTGCAAGATGAAGCGCGTTTACATCGAGGACTGATCATAATAAATCACCACGGCTGCGTGTTCCCGGCGAGGGAGTGCGCAGCCGCTTTTTCGGTCTGAAATTCACGACAGATTTTTGTGCATTATGTCCATATATTGCGCGCCGATAAAGCATAATTTGTCCATAATCCGGGTATTAATTGACTTTTTAGGCTGCGTTGCTATTGACAAAAACGCCGTTTTATAGTATCATTAGATAATAGGGGCAGAATCTGCTTTTTTGCCGTTTCCCCCGGAATGAATTGACGCGCCGGCGGCGTCATGCCGCAGCGCTTCATATACAAATGAGGTCTTTAAATGCAGTTTGGCAGTGTTGAATTCTTCAAAGTGCTGATCAAAACAGTCCTCTGCATACTTTTCTTTGTTCCGCTGGTGCTCTGCGTGGTTTTCGCCGTGCTCCTCTGGAACAGCAATCAGAAGCAGGCAGAGCTGGCACAGGACAATCAGAAACTGGAATATTACGCCGAGATACTCAGCGGTGAGCGTGAGCCCACCGTCAAGGGATTCTACGATATTTACGAGCGCAGTGGTCTTTCCGACGACGATCTGGTGGAGTATATCCTCCATGGCAAGGAACCGTCCGAGCAGGCTAACGTCGACGCCACAGTGACTGAACCTGCTTCCTCGCAGGCGCAGTCCGAGCCGGAGGCTTCCACAGTGCCCACCGTGGATTCTGCGGAGCCGACGGTGGAATCCCAGGAGCCGTACAGCCCCTATGCGGACATCTATCCGGAAATGATGGTCAGCGCACCCTCCGAGGAGGAATACGTCCGGGAAGAGGGCGTGGTATACCTCACATTCGACGACGGCCCGTCCGACCATACATATAGCATTCTGAGCTACCTGGAGCAGTACAATATCAAGGCGACGTTCTTTGTCGTGCCCAGCAGGACTGAAGGCTGTTACGCCAAGCTGAAGGCAATAGCGGACGCAGGACATTCTATCGGCGTTCACAGCGCTTCCCACGTTTACAAGGATATTTACTCTTCCGTCGAGGATTTCCTGGAGGATTTCCACGAGGCATGGGACATAATATATGACGCGACCGGTATCAAGACCGAGATATTCCGCTTTCCCGGCGGCAGCGTGAACGATTTCAACGCGGACACCCGGGACCATATCATTCAGGAGATGACGCGCCGCGGATTCCGCTACTTCGACTGGAACGTTGACAGCAACGACGCAGGCGGAGCCAACTGGACGGATATGTACAACTCAATTCCGAAGGATATTTCCGGCAATTACCGTTCCGTGGTGCTGATGCACGATTCCGCTTCCACGCCGAATACGGTGCTGGTGCTGGGAGATGTGCTCCAGGTGCTGGTGAACGAGGGATACAAATTCGACAAGATAAACAACGACACGATGCCGGTGCAGTTCACCGGACCGTTTGCGTGAATACGACAGAATAACGGCTGAAAAAGAAAGGAAAATAAAATGGGCATCAAGGATAACTTTTCCCAGGCAGTAAAGGAACTGTGGAAAAAGGACGGCATGGAGGAAAACGGCGAAAACCGCACTGACAAGCCGGCTCAGCCTACAGAACTGGATAAATATCTGACAGAACCGCAGCAGGAGAGCGCGCAGCCCCAGGCGGCGCCGCAGGCTCCCCAGGCACAGCAGGCTCCGCAGGAAGTTCAGCCGGAGCAGCCGGCAGCTCCTCAGCAGGGCGGATACCAGTACAGCGCAGGGCAGCAGACAGCGCAGTCCGGCACTCCTCTTGAAACACCGTATTATCGTCAGCAGCCCCAGCAGAACGCTGCTCCGGCTTCCGGCGGCAACGGATTCGGCGGTGGTAACGGCGGATTCGGCGGCGGTGCAGGATTTGGCGGAAACGGCGGTAACGTACCTCCCACACCCTCCGGGAAGCCCATTGACGCGCCCAGCGATACCGACGAGGTGACCGTGATTTCTCGCAACACCATCATCGACGGAAACGTGCGCAGCCTTGCCAACATGCAGGTTGACGGCAACATAAAGGGCAATGTCGAAACCACCCGGGACATCGAGATGTCCGGAAAGGTAGTCGGCGATATCAAGTGCAATAACGCGAACATGAATTCCGCGGCAATGCAGGGAAATCTTAACCTCAAGGGGAAGATCCGCATGGACCGCGACACTATACTTATCGGCGACCTCACATCGCAGTACGCTGACGTGAACGGCAGAATAAGAGGAAAGCTTGAGATCGGCGGAAAGGCGGAGCTGAAGCGCGACGCCATCGTTTTCGGCGATATCAACGCTTCCACGATCGCCGTAACGGACGGCGCGATAATCCAGGGTTACGTCAACACGACCTTCCTCTCCAAGGAGGACAGCCGCAGCGTATTCCCCGAGGCGATCTCTTTCGATAACAAGACAGCTGATAAGGCGTAATCACAATTCCGGGAAAGGCAGCATCACTCAATGAGCACCAAGAAGAATCAGAATATCGCACCACTTATAGCTACAGTAGTCATTGCAGGACTTGCCTGCGCAGCGGCAATCGTTGCGGCGGTCATGATCCTGGGCGGAAACAAGAACGGCGGCGACGGAAGCCAGCCGCAGTCGCAGACCTCCACCCACGACACCTCCTACCTCACGCAGGAATACCGCGACGAGGCAGGGCTGGCGGCGCACGACCTGCTGGACGACAGCCACGAGATACTCAGACTGTTCGTCACCGAGGGACTCCACCACAATGACGAGCCTTACGGAAACCTCCCCGAGGACGGATACTACACCGTCAACAACACCGACTACGACCTCCAGAAGATACAGGATCTGGTGCACTCGGTATATGTTGACGACGCAGCGGAAAAGATACTCACAAACATTGACGGCAACGGGCTGACCGTTTACGCCAACAGAAAGATACAGAAGAAGGTGGAAACCACCGCAGTTTCCGAGGATTCCACAGCGGAAGCGGACAGCACCGTGAAGTACGAAACCGTCGAGGTGCTCGGAATAAGCTCCGATTTCCTGGCGGACCCGTCCAAGAGCTGGGTCAGCTGCTCCATCAAGATAGACTACGTTGAAGATGGAAGATGCACCCTTGAGGTGGGCGTATTCGACCAGAAGCTGGACACCCTGATCGGCACCGCCGAGGCGGATTCCCCGAAGGAGCCGGACGCTTCCTACACCGTTGACATGGTAAAGACCGACGACGGCTGGCGCCTGGAAGAGTTCGTCACCAGGTAATGAGCGAAAAGAAGAGCCCCTTTGCCGCGTGGGCGGTGGCGAGCCAGATGGCCTTTGTTATCCTGGCGCCGCTGCTGGTTTTCATCGTGGGCGGACATTATATCGTGGAGCATTACGACCTCCCGGACTGGGTGATGGTGATATGCATTATCCTCGGTATCCTGTTCATGATAAGCGGCGCGATAAACCACATCATGAAGATGATTCGCCTTTTCGCAAAGGACGACAAGTCAAAGTACCGCAGCTATTACAGCGACCGCCGGGACAATGACTACTACGACGACCACGGACATCAGTGAGGTGCGAATGTCGGCAAAAAGATACAGCGTTACCCGGCAGGAGCTCCGCGCAATGCTCCCATGGCTGCTCGCAATAAATGCGGCGTACTTCGCCGTGCTGACGGCGCTCTTCTTCGCCACTGGGCTGGATTACTCCCTGCTCCTCGGCGGAGTGTGGGGAAATATCGCCGGCGTGGGCAACTTCTGGCTTATGGGGATCACTGCCGAGAATGCCCTGAGGCGCGGCTCCAAATCCGCGCAGAGATATATGAACACGCTCTACTGCGTCAGATACCTGGGACTGTTCCTGGTGATGACCGCGGCAGGGCTGCTCCCTTTCATTGATCTTATTACCGCGGCGGTGCCGCTGTTCTTCCCCAGGATCATCATTACGGTGAAGACCCTCTGGGAAACGCGCACATCGCGGAAATCAGATAAATAAAACCAAAGGAGGAATGATAGGATATGCCATCAGCTTTACTTCTGGCGTCTGAGGGCGGATTTACCGTCACCGGTCCGAAGGTCATCGCTAGCTTCGACCTGTTCGGGATAACGTGGAATCTCACTGAAACAGTATTTATCCAGTGGATAGTCATGCTGATCCTGCTGGTGGTAATGCTCGTTCTCACAAGCAAGCTGGAAATTATCCCGAAAACAAAGCGCCAGGCGGCGGCAGAATGGATCGTGACCTTCGCCAGAAACATGGTGGATACCACGATGGGTCCCAAGTATAAGGGCTACACCACCTACATCGGCGCGCTGCTGTGTTTCCTGCTGCTGAACAACCTCATGAGCCTTTTCGGACTCAAGAACCCGACCTCTGATATTTCGGTCACGGGTGCGATCGCGCTCATCACTTTCGTGCTGACCCAGATCAACCGCGCAAGGACCGGCAAGGTCAAGGGATTTTTCCACGCGTTCATCGAGCCTATGCCCTTCATGCTGCCGTTCAACATCATCGGCGAGATCGCAAATCCGCTGTCACAGGCGCTGCGTATCTTCGGCAACATGGTCGCAGGTATGGTAATCGGCGGTCTGATCTATTTCGCGCTGGGTAACTTCGCGATACTGATCCCTGCCATTACATCGCTGTATTTCGATATCTTCTCGGCAGTGATCCAGGCTTACATCTTCACAACTCTGACAATGGCGTATATCTCCGGCGCAGAGTGCGAATGATCTTACACGGCTACACTCCCTTCTGGGGATAGTATTTATATCAAATGGAGGAAATAACAATGACAGATATGCAGACTTTATCCAGTGCCATCGTTCTTGGCGCTTCCGCGCTCGGCGCAGGCACAGCAATGATCGCCGGTCTTGGTCCTGGTATCGGTGAAGGTATATGCGCCAGCAAGGCGGTTGAGGCTATCGGCAGACAGCCCGAGGCTTCCGGTGCAGTTACAAGAACAATGATCATCGGCGACGCGCTCGCTGAGACCACAGGTCTTTACGCGCTGGTTATCGCACTGCTTCTCCTTTATGCAAATCCGCTGTTCAGCAATCTCACGAACCTGTTCGGTTAATGCGGAATAAAGCACAAAGGGAGGAGTTGGACTAAATGCTGACACTTATAAGTGAAAGCGCAGCGCAGGAAGTCCTGCCGCTCGTTACCATCGACCCCGGTACCATTGTGTTCACCCTGATAAACACTCTTATCATCTTTATCCTGTTCAGGATATTCCTGTTCAAGCCGGTCGGAAAGGTTCTCGACAAGCGCAACGAAATGGCGGCGGCGGAGATCGCCGAAGCAAAGCGCGCGAAGGAATCCGCCGCAAAGACCGAGCAGGAATACCTCGAGAAGCTGGCAAAGGCAAAGGAGGAGGCTGCTGAGATCATGAAGCAGGCAACCGCCCGTGCGCAGCGCCGCGAGGAAGAGATAATCAACGACGCCAACCAGAAGGCGGCGGAGATCAGGGCAAGGGCTGAGGAAAACATCGAGCGTGACAGGCAGAGCGCCGTTAACGAGATCAAGGATCAGATATCCGACATCGTTATCATGGCGGCCTCAAGCGTTGTTGAGAAGGAACTTTCCGCGAAGGATAACGAGGCGCTCATAAACAGCTTCCTCGAGAACGTGGGCACTGCAAAGTGACCGCCGCAGAAAGGAGCTTCTATGAACGACAAGGCTGAAAAAGTATACGCCGGGGCGTTCTTTGAGCTGTGTACGGAGGAGGCTCCGGACAGGCTCAGCGACATTCTCGGCGAGCTGGACGCGCTCAATGCCACTTTCGACGGGGATCCGGAATTCATCAAGCTGCTCGGCACCCCCACGATAACCATGGACGAGAAGCTCGGCATGATGAGGGAGATCATCAGCCAGGGCGGGATCTCGGAACTCACCGGGAACCTGCTGTGCGTCCTGACGGAGCGTGGGAGAATGAACTGCTTCGGTGGGATCCTCAGGAATTTCCGCGCGTCATATAACGAGTATTTCAAGATAGCTGAGATAACCGTGACCAGCAGCGCTCCGCTGCCGGAAGCTGTTGTGGAGAAGATAAGGGCGAAGATGTCCGAGGTCACCGGAAAGACCGTTTCCGTGAAGGAGAAGGTGGACCCGGCGCTCCTCGGCGGCGTTGTTATCGACTACGGCAGCACTCGCTGGGACGGCAGTATCCGCTCCAGGCTCGCAGGTCTGCGTAAAGAGCTTGGCGGCGTGATCGCCTGACGGCAAAACCGCCGCGAGCCACGGCTCCGGCAGTATCATCAAAAAGAAAGGGATTGATTTAATGGATCTACGCCCCGATGAAATAACGGGTCTGATAAAGTCCCGGATAAAGAACTACAACTCGAAGCTCCAGCTGGCTGACGTCGGCACCGTTGTCACAGTAGGCGACGGTATCGTGCGTATCCACGGACTTGAGAAGTGCATGCTCAACGAGCTGCTTGAATTCGAGAACGGCGTGCAGTGCATGGCGATGAACCTCGAGCAGGATTTCGTTGGCGCAGTAATGCTCGGCTCCGACGAGGATATCAAGGAAGGCTCCACCGTAAAGCGCACAGGCAGCATCATGTCCGTGCCGGTCGGCGAAGCGCTCCTGGGCAGAGTTGTGAATTCCCTGGGACAGCCCATCGACGGCAAGGGCGCTATCCTCGCGAAGGAAACACGCCCCATTGAAAAGATCGCATCTGGTATCATCACCAGAAAGCCTGTTACCGTGCCCCTCCAGACCGGTATCAAGGCAATAGACAGCATGATCCCGATAGGCAGAGGTCAGCGTGAGCTTATCATCGGCGACCGCCAGACCGGTAAGACTGCCATCGCTATCGACACCATCATCAACCAGAAGGGCAAGGACGTTATCTGTATCTATGTCGCAATAGGTCAGAAGAACTCCACCGTTGCCGGCGTTGTTGAGCAGCTGCGCGCAGGCGGCGCGCTGGATTACTCCATCGTGGTTTCCGCGACTGCTTCCGAGCTGGCGCCGCTTCAGTACATCGCGCCCTATTCCGGCTGCACCATGGGCGAGTACTTCATGGACCAGGGCAAGGACGTCCTCGTGGTATACGACGACCTGTCCAAGCACGCCGTGGCTTACCGTACCCTCTCCCTGCTGCTGAAAAGACCGCCAGGACGTGAAGCGTACCCCGGCGATGTATTCTATCTGCACTCAAGACTTCTTGAGCGTGCCGCAAGACTCAATGAGAACTACGGCGGCGGATCCCTGACTGCGCTCCCGATAATCGAGACCCAGGCAGGCGACGTATCCGCGTATATCCCGACCAACGTAATCTCCATCACCGACGGTCAGATATACCTCGAGAGCGAGCTGTTCAACGCTGGTGTACGCCCCGCAGTAAACCCGGGTATCTCCGTATCCCGTGTAGGCGGTAACGCACAGATCAAGGCAATGAAGAAGGTAGCCGGCACCCTGAAGCTGGATTACTCCCAGTACAGAGAGCTCCAGAGCTTCGCGCAGTTCGGCTCCGACCTGGATAAGGACACCAAGGAGCGTCTGGCAAAGGGCGAGCGTATCGTTGAGGTACTCAAGCAGGATCAGAACTCCCCCCTCGAGGTAGAGGAGCAGGTAGTCATCATCTACGCTGTCGTACACAACTACCTCAAGGATATCCCCGTTGAGAAGATAAAGCAGTACCAGGCAGACCTGCTTGACCACATCAAGTCCACCGTGCCTGAGATACTCACAAGCATAAAGACCGAAAAGGTGATCACCCCCGAGAACGAGGAGCAGCTCAAGAACGTGCTGACCGAGTTCGCCAAGGGTTACACCGCCTGACGAAAGGAGCATAACATGAAGCAGGCTGCTTTTGTACTCGGCATTATTGCCACAACTCTTTCCATGTTCGCCGCCCTCGGCGTTGCATGGCTCTTCATCGAAAAGAAGGTAAGATATATCACTACGGACGACAACGTTTAATGCCGCCGTTTCCGCCGCAGGGCTGCTGCGGCGCGGTATCTTTACCCAGGGGGTGATATTATAGCATCAGGTAATATGAAGGACATCAAGCGGCGTATCAAGTCCGTCGGCTCCACCCGGCAGATAACCAAGGCGATGGAGCTGGTGTCCTCAAGTAAGCTCCGCAAGGCGAAGCAGCGCGCTGAGCAGGCTCGTCCCTACTTCAACGAGCTGTATAAGTCCATGTGCGAGATAGTTTCCGCCAATACCGACTTCTCCACAGTGTTCACCGTGAAGAGGGAGGTAAAGCACCGCCTGTTCATCGTTGTGGCAGGCGACAGAGGGCTTGCCGGCGGATATAACTCAAATATCCTGAAGCTGGCGGCGTCGGCGCATTCCGCAGATCCGGAGAAGCCGAAGATAATCGCTGTCGGCAAGAAGGCTATAGAGTATTTCTCTAAGCGCGACTACGACATCGTGGGAAGCTATCCCAACATCGCCGAGAACATCAAGCCCGCCCAGGCGCAGGAGATCGCAGATACTGCGGTCGAGCTGTTCCGCAGGGGCGAGGTGGACGACGTGCAGATATTCTTCACCATGTTCGTTTCCCAGCTGACGCAGGAGGCACAGCAGATGGCGGTGCTCCCCATGCTGACGCAGAAGCTCGAGAATTACGGCACCATGACTTATGACCCGTCCCCCGAGGCGGTGTTCGACCGTATCGTGCCGAAGTTCACCGCCAGCCTTGTGCAGTGCGCTGTCGTGGAGGCGTATGCTTCCGAGCAGGGCGCGCGCAGAACGGCTATGGAGTCCGCAACGGACAACGCGGACGCCATGACCGAGAGTCTGTCGCTGCTCTATAACAGAGCGCGCCAGGCAAGCATCACGCAGGAGATCACCGAGATCGTATCCGGCGCGAATGCTCTTGAGTAATTACAATCCGTTATATCAGCGTGTGATATAACATTCAGCATAGCATTTCCAAAACTACTATTGGAAAGGAAAAATCAGAAATGACAAATCAGAACATTGGCACGATCGTCACGGTCATTGGCGCGGTTCTTGATATCAAGTTCCACCCGGATCACCTGCCCAATCTGCTGAATGCCATTGAGATCGACAACAACGGGCAGAAGCTGGTCGTTGAGGTCGCACAGCATATCGGCGACGATGGGGTGCGCTGCATCGCGATGGGTTCCACGGACGGTCTTGTCAGAGGTATGGAGGCTGTCGATACCGGCGCTTCCATCAAGGTCCCTGTCGGAAAGGAAACCCTGGGACGTGTGTTCAACCTGCTCGGCGAGGCAGTAGACAACAAGCCCCAGCCCCAGACAGAGGAAAAGTGGGAGATACACCGCCCGGCTCCGAAGTTCGAGGAGCAGGAGGCTTCCAACCAGGTGCTTGAAACCGGTATCAAGGTCGTTGACCTGATCGCGCCGTACCTCAAGGGCGGTAAGATCGGTCTGTTCGGCGGTGCCGGCGTTGGTAAGACAGTCCTCATCATGGAGCTTATCAACAACATCGCAAAGCAGCACGGCGGTATTTCCGTATTCACCGGCGTCGGCGAGCGTACCCGTGAGGGTAACGACCTGTACAACGAGATGACGGAATCCGGCGTTATCAGCAAGACCGCGCTGGTTTACGGTCAGATGAATGAGCCGCCAGGAGCAAGAATGAGAGTTGCGCTGTCCGGTCTGACTATGGCGGAATATTTCCGCGACAAGGAAGGTCAGGACGTACTGCTGTTCATCGACAACATCTTCCGTTTCACCCAGGCAGGTTCCGAGGTTTCCGCGCTGCTCGGCCGTATGCCGTCCGCCGTTGGTTACCAGCCGACCCTTGCCACTGAGATGGGCGCTCTCCAGGAGCGTATCACTTCCACCAAGAAGGGCTCCATCACGTCCGTTCAGGCGGTCTACGTTCCTGCGGACGACCTGACTGACCCGGCTCCGGCGACTACATTCGCACATCTGGACGCTACCACGGTTCTTTCCAGAAACATCGCGTCCATGGGTATCTATCCGGCGGTAGATCCGCTGGAATCCACCTCCAGAATCCTCACCCCGGACATCGTGGGCAAGGAGCACTACGAGGTTGCAAGAGCGGTGCAGTCCATTCTCCAGCGCTACAACGAGCTCCAGGATATCATCGCGATCCTGGGTATGGACGAGCTGTCCGACGAGGATAAGCTGACCGTATCCCGTGCGAGAAAGATCCAGCGCTTCCTGTCCCAGCCGTTCTCCGTTGCGGAGGCATTCACCGGCATGGAGGGCAAGTATGTTCCGCTGAAGGAAACTATCCGCGGCTTCAAGGAGATAATCGAGGGCAAGCACGACGACCTGCCGGAATCCGCATTCCTGTTCGCAGGCACGATCGACGAGGTTATCGAGAAGGCAAAGAAAGTCTGACGGGGGTATAGAATGACACCGTTCAAGTTACAAATAATCACGCCCGAGAAGACGTTTTTTGACGGCGACACCGAGCAGATAATTGCCCGGACGACCGTCGGCGATGTCGGAATACTCAACGGGCATGAGCCTTACTGTGCTGCCCTGGGAATAGGGCAGATGCGCGTGATGATCGACGGTCAGTTCCGGCGTGCGGCAACCACCGGTGGCATCATCAAGGTGTCTAAGGAAAAGACTGTGATACTGGTGCAGGCGTGCGAATGGGCGGACGAGATCGACGTGAACCGCGCGGAGCATGCGAAGCAGGTCGCAGAGGAGCGTATCAAGGCGGCGCAGAGCGACAACGAACTGCGCCTTGCTGAGGCAAAGCTGAAGCGCGCTCTCAACCGTATCGACGCGGCAAACCTGAGATAAGTAAAAAAAGGGCTGGATTCTCCAGTCCTTTTTTATTAAATCGGAGTTCAGAAGAAAATATCGAAAAAATTTGATTTTACCCCTTGACAAAGTGAAGTAAAAGTGCTATAATAATTAAGCATTGATGTTAAGTTCAGAAACATCGGATATGCGGGTGTAGTTCAATGGTAGAATCCCAGCCTTCCAAGCTGGTCGCGTGGGTTCGATTCCCATCACCCGCTCCAGTCCTTTTTGGACAAACATACAGCGCATGCGCCATTAGCTCAGCTGGATAGAGCAACCGCCTTCTAAGCGGTAGGTCGAAGGTTCGAATCCTTCATGGCGTGCCATGCATGGTGGGTATGGCTTAGTAGGTTAAAGCGTCGGATTGTGGTCCCGAAGATCGTGGGTTCGACTCCCACTACCCACCCCAGATATCAAAAGGCATAGGATTTTCCTGTGCCTTTTTCGTTAATCGCCGTTCCCTGGCAGATTCCGGAATACGGAGCCGGGGGCGTTACACTGGGATATAGCCAAGCGGTAAGGCAAGGGTCTTTGACTCCCTCATGCGTGCGTTCGAATCGCACTATCCCAACCAGTCGAGTGCCTCGACACGCATTTCGCGCGTTGAGGCGCTTTTCTTTCGTGGGTTTTCGCTCGCGTAAAAAATCTATTTCGTATAGCATAGACATACAAGAATCCCCCGGTACACAGCGTGCCGGGGGATTTTCCGCATACAGCCGCGTAGTACGGCTGCTGTTTTACTGCTTTCTCGCGATGGCGTATTCGTCGTCGGAAGAATAGTAGGGACAGTTGTAGTTCGTGCCGGTCATGAAGCGGTACATCTCGTCCTCGTCGAGGTTCACAAGGCACACCCAGCAGTCGCATTCCTCATCGTAAACATAGTTCACGCAGTCGTCGCAGTTCGTCATTTCGTTTCCTCCTTGTTGGCGTTTATCGCGCGGAATGCCTGCTCCAGCGTGCGCACGCCGATTATCTGTATGCCGTAATTCTCCGCCTTGCTGAGGGAGGAGAAGCTCTGCTTCGGGATTATGCAGCGCTCGAATCCTAGCCGGGCGCCCTCCTTGACCCTCTCCCGGACGTGGGAAGCTGCCCGGACTTCGCCGCCAAGTCCCACCTCGCCGAATACCATCAGCTTTTCCGGGATAACCTTGTCGCACAGCCCGGAGTACAGCGCCAGCGCCACCGCGAGGTCCGCCGCAGGCTCGTCAAGCTTCAGTCCGCCGACGATGTTGACGTAGACGTCAACGCCCCCGAAGAAGAATCCCGTGCGCTTTTCCAGCACCGCCAGTAGCATGTACAGCCGGTTGTAGTCAAATCCGGTGGCGACGCGGCGCGGCGCGGACAGGGAGGATTTCGTCACCAGTGCCTGGACCTCCGCCAGGATAGGCCGTGTGCCCTCCACGGTGCATACGACGGCGCTGCCGGAAACCGTGGAAATACGCCCGGACAACATCATCTCGGAGGGGTTCGTCACCTCGTGGAGTCCGTCGTCGTCCATGTTGAATACGCCTATCTCGTTGGTGGAGCCGAAGCGGTTTTTTATCGCCCGGAGTATCCTGTAGGAAAGCTGCTTCTCGCCCTCGAAATACAGCACGGTGTCCACGATGTGCTCCATTATTTTCGGACCCGCGATTCCGCCGTCCTTGTTGACGTGGCTGACGATGAATATGGGAATCTCCTCGGATTTCGCGAGGTGCATGAACGCGTTGGTGCATTCCCTGACCTGGACTATGCTCCCGGCGGAGGAATTGATTCCGCTGGAGGTTATCGTCTGGATAGAGTCGATGATGACTATATCCGGCTTGGATTTCTTTACTGCCTGTATAATACTCTCACAATTATTCCCGGAGGCGAGCATGAGATTGCTGCTGACGGACACTCCCAGTCGGTCGGCGCGGAGCTTTATCTGGCGCTCGGATTCCTCGCCGGAAACGTAGAGTATTGTGTGCTGGCTGCTCATGAATCCGCATATTTGTAGCAGCAGGGTGGATTTGCCGATTCCGGGGTCGCCGCCGATAAGCACCAGGGAGCCCTTGACAAGTCCGCCGCCCAGCACCCTGTCCAGCTCGGAAATCCCGGTGTCGTAACGGGTTTCGTCCTCGTAGCTTATGTCGTCGATGGGGGAGAATTTCAGCTCCCCGACCGGCGCCGCGGATTTCCCTCCGATAAGCGGAGCCGGCTCCGCTTCCTCTATGGTGTTCCAGCTGCCGCAGGCGGTGCACCTGCCGTTCCACTTTGAGTATTCCTGACCGCATTCGCTGCAGACGAAAACGGTTTTTGCCTTTGCCATTTATTTTCTCCTTTTGACGGTTATCTGGTTATAATCCGGAATGTTCCCTCATATTCATTGGACAAAGAGTACTTTGTCCTGCGCCGCGCCGGTGGACACGGGCAGAAATTCTGGGGGTATCAATATGAAATTAAACAAAAAGTCCTTGAGATTTGCCGTCAGCATGGCGGCGGTATTCGCGGTGCTGGCGGTGTGCGCCCGGGTGACGGACCACGCTCTCCCTGCCGCCGCGGAGGTGTCGGATAAGCCGGTCATAGTCCTTGACGCAGGCCACGGAGGTCTGGACAGCGGCGCAGTGGGGAAGAGCGGCACGCTGGAAAAGGACGTCAACCTTGCCGTTGTAAAGCGGCTTCAGCAGCTGCTGGAGCTTTCCGGATTCCAGACGGTGCTGACCCGCAGCGAGGATATATCCATATACGACCCGGGCACGGAGGGAATACGCAACCAGAAGCTTTCCGACATGGATAACCGCCTGGAGCTTATCCAGAGCTATCCCGACAGCATATTCCTGTGCATTCATCAGAACAACTTCACTGACCCGGCGTATTTCGGCGGACAGATGTTCTACAATAACAACAATCCCGGCAACCGCACCCTGGCGCAGATAATGCAGAACCGCTTCGCGCAGCTTCAGCCGGGGAACGACCGTGAGATCAAGCTGACCGGCGACGAACTCTACCTGCTGAAATCCAACAAGAACCCGTCGCTGATGATCGAGTGCGGATTCCTCTCCAACCCGGACGAGGAGGCGAAGCTTGCCACGGCAGAATATCAGCAGCAGCTGGCGTTTACGATATACAGCGGACTGCTGGATTACCTCAGCACGATGGCGCCCGACGAGCAGTGGACCGCCGATGAGAATTCCGGGGAGCTTTTTGTGACCATAGAATAAGTATAAATCTTTACGGCAGAAATGTCAAGGGCGCAGTCGTATTGACAATTCCCACCGGCAATGGTATAATGGATACATAGCTGATATCAATGCGGAACGGTCTGCAGCGGGCAGACGATTGCCGCATGGTTGTGGGAGGTCAAAAATGTCTGATACACCGATAAATCCCTTTGACAATGCGGAAGAGATCGCCAAGAAATCCATGGTGCTCTTCTTTGTGATAGACTGCTCCGGCAGCATGAGCGGAAGCAAGATAGGCACCGTGAACTCTGTTATGGAGGAGCTTATCCCGGAGATCAAGGACATCGGCGGCGCTGACGCTGATATCAAGCTGGCAGTGCTGAAGTTCTCCGGCGGCTGCGAGTGGATGTACGACGCGCCGGTATCCATCGACGAATTCGAGTGGAAGCCCCTTGAGGCGGAGAATGTCACCGACCTTGGCGCGGCGCTCACCGAACTTGCTTCCAAGCTCTCCAGAAACGAATTCATGAAGTCCCCGAGCCTGTCCTTCGCGCCGGTAATGATACTCATGTCCGACGGCTACCCGACGGATAACTACGTCAAGGGGCTGGACACCATCGCAAAGAACCGCTGGTACTCCAACGGAATCAAGGCGGCTGTCGCCATCGGCGAGGACGCAGACCTGGATATCCTGGCGCAGTTCACCGGGGATCCCGACAGCGTGGTTACCGCCCACAACGGCGAAGCCCTCGCGAAGCTGATAAAGTTCGTGGCAGTGACTTCCTCCCAGATAGGAAGCCGCAGCGTCCGCCTTGCAGAGAGCGGAGAGCAGGCGCACACCAAGCAGGAATCCGCGGCGGAGCAGATTCGGGAATTCGCGGAGAGCGACGAGATCAACGCTGACATCGAGGCTGGCTGGTAATGCCGTTCGACGGATTCGCGGTGTCGGTCAGGGGCTCCTCCCACGAAGAGAACGGGACTCCCTGCCAGGACAGCGCACGGGTGTACGTTTCCGACAAGCTGGCGGTGGCGGCGGTATCCGACGGTCACGGCAGCGAGAAGCACTTCCGCAGCGACGCCGGGAGCGAGATGGCGGCGCGTATCGCCATTCGCTCGGTGATGGATTTCTGCGAGCGTAACGGCAGTCTTTCCGAAATATTTTCCCGGGATCCGCAGGAAGCGGCGCGCAGGATCGCCGGGAACATAATCTGCGGCTGGAACGACGAGATCGCCGCCCACCTTGGATTCCGTCCGCTGAACGGGCAGGAGCTTGCAGTGTGCGAGAAATTCGGCGGAATACAGCCGGAGGTCATATACGGCGCGACGCTGATTCTGGCGGCGGCGGACGAAACCGGGGTGTTCGGCATGCAGATCGGCGACGGCACCTTTGTGATGGAATCCGCGGAGGGGGCGCAGCTCCCCATGCCCGAGGACGAGCGGCTGATGGGGAACCTCACGACCTCCCTGTGCGACTGCGACGCGATAAACAGCTTCCGCAGCTTCTGGCAGGAGGGTGGATTCCGGGCGGTCATGCTTTCCAGCGACGGGCTGATAAATTCCTTTGTCAGCCGGGGGGATTTCCTGAGCTTCGCTTCCAGGACTTCCGCGCTGCCCCGGGAGGGAGTCCCGGCGCTGACGGAGCACCTCCGGGAGCGCTCCAGGGCAGGCAGTCGTGATGATATTTCGGTCGCCGTTATCCGATGATTCTGCCCGGAATGCGTAAATTGGCTTTCTGACCCCGTTTTAAGCCAATTTGTGCGTATTATTACAAAATCGGACGATTTTTGCGCGAAGTTTGTCAAAATGGGCAAAAAAATCGTCCCTAATAACAAAAATGTGCGGATTTATCCGCCTTTTTTTTATCCTTAAATGCTTGACTTTTGGCGCTGTTTGGTGTATAATATCATAATGTATCATAATGGATATGTGTGTGAAAAAGCCGTTTTTTGACCCTGATAAGGCGTCGAAATCCGATATTTTCCAGCTATCCGGACCGGATTTTTATTAAGGAGTGATAAAGCCGATGGTGAATGTTAAGCCCATACAGCTCGGAAAAACCACCCGAATGAGTTTTTCTAAGATCAATGAGGTCATCGATATGCCGAACCTCATCGGTATTCAGAAGGATTCCTACGAATGGTTCCTGAATGACGGTATCAAGGAGATCTTCAAGGAGTTCTCCCCGATCACCGATTCCAATGGCAGATACGAACTCTCGTTCATCAGCCACCGCCTTGACGACAAGACTAAGTATACCATTGAGGAGTGCAAGGAGCGTGACGCTACCTATGCTATTCCGATCCGTGTCACCGCACGTCTTCTCAACAAGGAGACCGGCGAGTTCATGGACAACGAGATCTATATGGGCGATCTGCCGCTTATGACTGACAGCGGTACCTTCGTCATCAACGGCTCTGAGCGTGTAGTAGTATCTCAGCTGGTTCGTTCCCCGGGCGTTTACTACGGCTTCGAGAACGATAAGACCGGTAAGCCCCTCTACAAGGCTACCGTTATCCCGAACCGCGGCGCATGGCTCGAATACGAGATGGACGCCAACGATGTATACTATGTCCGCATAGATAAGAACAGAAAGATCCCCGTTACCACGTTCCTGCGTGCACTGGGTCTTTCCTCCAACGCTGAGCTGACCGCAAAGTTCGGCGAGGATCCCAGGATCCTTGCTACCATCGAGAAGGACAGCACCCAGAACAAGGAAGAGGCGCTCCTCGAGGTCTACAGAAAGCTCCACCCTGGCGACATGACCAGCGTTGAGTCCGCGCAGAACTACCTCAACAACCAGTTCTTCGACGCAAAGAGATATGACCTGTCCAGATTCGGACGTTACAAGTACAACAAGAAGCTCGCTATCTCCGACAGACTGTACGGCAGAAAGATAGCTGAACCGGTCATCGCTCCTATGACCGGCGAGATCCTCGCTGACGAGGGCGATATCATCAACCGTGAGAAGGCTCTCGAGATCGAGAACGCCGGCGTCATCGACGTAGCTGTTTACCACCCCGAGCGCGAGGACGCCATCGTCCGCGTTACCGGTAACGGCATGGTGGATATCAAGGTCTACACCAGTGATATGGACGTTGAATCCCTCGGTATCAACGAGCATGTTCGTTTTGCTGTTCTCCGCGATATCCTCGAAACCGCGGCAGGCGACCAGGAAGAGCTGGCACGCCTCATCAAGAACCGCGCTGAGGAGCTTATCCCCAGACACATCACAATCGAAGATATTTTCGCGACTGTAAGCTACTTCCTCGATCTCTGCGAGAAGGTCGGCACAGTCGATGATATCGACCACCTCGGCAACAGACGTATCCGCTGCGTAGGCGAGCTGCTTCAGAACAACTTCAGAATGGGTTTCGTCCGCATGGAAAAGACCATTCACGAGAGAATGCAGCTCAACGGTCAGGATCAGGAGAAGGTTTCCCCGGCGTCCCTTATCAATGCGCGCCAGGTTATCTCCGCGATGAGAGAGTTCTTCGGTTCTTCTCCGCTGTCCCAGTTCATGGATCAGAACAACCCGCTGGCTGAGCTTACTCACAAGCGCCGTCTGTCCTCCCTTGGTCCGGGCGGTCTGTCACGAGACAGAGCCGGATTCGAGGTCCGCGACGTACACTACTCCCACTACGGAAGAATGTGTCCTATTGAGACCCCTGAAGGTCCTAACATCGGTCTGATCTCCTATCTCGCTTCTTTCGCGAGAATCAACGTATACGGCTTCATCGAAGCCCCCTACAGACGCGTTGACAAGGCTACCGGCAGAGTACTCGACGAAGTAGTCTACATGACCGCTGACGAAGAGGATAACTACGTTGTGGCTCAGGCTAACGAGCCGCTGGACGCTGAAGGTCATTTCGCAAGACCGATGGTCCACGCACGCTGCCGCGATACTATCCGTGAGTTTGACCGCGACAAGATCGACTTCATGGATGTATCCCCGAAGATGGTGGTTTCCGTCGCTACGGCTATGATCCCGTTCCTCGAGAACGATGACGCGAACCGTGCACTGATGGGCGCGAACATGCAGCGTCAGGCAGTGCCGCTTATGGTTACCGATAATCCTATCGTCGGAACCGGTATGGAGTACAAGGCAGCCGTTGACTCCGGCGTTGTCATCTGCTCCAAGGAAGACGGCGTAGTCACCGACGTTGACGCAGACAAGATCATCGTTACCAACGACCTCGGTCAGGAGCACATCTACAGACTCATCAAGTTCAAGCGCTCCAACCAGGGCAACTGCGTAAACCAGCGCCCAATCGTAAGCAAGGGCGAGAAGGTTAAGGCAGGCGACGTTATCGCGGACGGTCCTGCAACAAAGATGGGCGAGATCGCGCTCGGTAAGAATGCCCTCATCGGCTTTACCACATGGGAAGGCTACAACTACGAGGACGCGGTTCTTATCAACGAGAAGCTCGTTTATAATGACGTTTACACTTCCATTCATATAGAGGAATACGAACTCGAGTGCCGTGAAACCAAGCTCGGCTCCGAGGAGATCACCCGTGATATCCCGAACCTTTCCGACGAGGCTCTCAAGGATCTTGACGAGCGCGGTATCGTTCGCATAGGTGCGGAGGTACACTCCGGCGATATCCTGGTAGGTAAGGTTTCTCCCAAGGGCGAAACTGAGCTGAACGCGGAGGAAAGACTGCTCCGCGCGATCTTCGGCGAGAAGGCAAGAGAAGTACGCGACAACTCCCTGAGAGTTGCCCACGGCGTAAGCGGTATCGTTGTTGACGTAAAGGTATTCAACCGCGACAACTGCGACGAGCTCTCCCCCGGAGTAAACGAGAAGGTTCGCGTATATATCGCACAGAAGAGAAAGATCTCCGTCGGCGATAAGATGGCGGGCCGTCACGGTAACAAGGGTGTCGTTTCCAGAATTCTCCGCCAGGAGGATATGCCGTTCCTTCCGGACGGTACTCCGCTTGACATCGTGCTGAATCCTCTGGGCGTACCTTCCCGAATGAACATCGGACAGGTGCTCGAGGTTCACCTTGGATACGTTGCAAAGGCGCTCGGCTGGAAGATCGCAACACCGGTATTCGACGGCGCGCACGAGCAGGATATCCGCGAGCTGTATGAGGCTGCAAGAGCGGTCAACAGCGGCAAGATGGACGAGAACGCAGAGCGTATCTACAACATGAACAGAGAGCCGGGCGAGCACAGCGAGGCTGAACTGCTGGGTGCTAACTCCGCAGGAATCGACTTCACGAAGATCGCATTCACCTCTGACTGTAAGACGCAGCTGACAGACGGCAGAACCGGCGAGAAGTTCGACGGACCTGTAACTGTTGGTTATATGTACTACCTCAAGCTGCACCACCTGGTTGATGATAAGATCCACGCACGTTCCACCGGTCCTTACTCTCTCGTAACACAGCAGCCTCTGGGCGGTAAGGCTCAGTTCGGCGGTCAGCGTTTCGGTGAGATGGAGGTTTGGGCTCTCGAGGCTTACGGTGCTGCGTATACACTTCAGGAGATCCTGACCGTCAAGTCCGACGACCTGATGGGACGTCAGAAGACCTACGAGGCTATCGTAAAGGGCGAGCCCGTTCCGAAGCCTGGTGTGCCTGAGTCCTTCAAGGTAATGATCAGAGAGCTTCAGGGCCTTGGTCTGGACGTAAGAGTTCTGGACGACAAGGGCGAAGTCGTTGACCTCAGAAATGACGGCGAAGAGGACGAGGACGAAACCGGATACGCTTCTGAAACAATGGATTTCAACTACAACACTAATGAGGACGAGCTTAATGACAGAGGCTACGGAATCGTGAACGAGGACGAGATCAACGGTGAATCCGCTGGCTCCTCCGACGATGAGGACGGCTTCGGCGAGGGCGACCTCCCGGACGATGAGCCGATCGACTTCGGCGAGGACGAGTGATCCTCCCGATACTCCCGTGACGAATACAGCCTGCCGCGACCGGCAGCTTTAACGGCTGCCGGCTGGGGCTTTCATAAAGAAACGAGGTAATAAATTGAACACTGTTTTTGAGTCAATGAAGATCGGACTTGCCTCTCCCGACCAGATAAGAGAATGGTCCTACGGTGAAGTGCTCCGTCCTGAAACCATAAACTATCGTACCCAGAAGCCGGAAAAGGAAGGTCTGTTCTGCGAGCGTATCTTTGGTCCGCAGAAGGACTGGGAGTGTAACTGCGGTAAGTACAAGCGCATTCGCTTCAAGGGCAAGGTCTGCGAGAAGTGCGGCGTTGAGGTCACCCGCGCGAAGGTAAGACGTGAGCGTATGGGTCACATCGAGCTGGCTGCCCCGGTTTCACACATTTGGTATTTTAAGGGCACACCCTCCCGCATCGGTCAGGTGCTGGATATCTCTCCTAAAAGACTGGAAGAGGTGCTCTATTTCACAAAGTATATCGTTATAGATCCCGGCGAGGCTAAGGAGCTGAGCAAGAACCAGCTGCTGGAGGAGAAGGAGTACGCTAACTTCCGCACGAAGTACGGCTCTGACTTCAAGGCTGGCATGGGCGCAGAGGCTATCAAGGAGCTTCTCCAGGAGATCGACCTCGAAAAGCTCTCCAACGAGCTGAAGGAGGAGCTGGCAACTACCCAGCAGGGTCAGAAGCGCGTAAAGCTGCTCAAGCGCCTTGATGTCGTAGAGGCATTCCTCCAGTCCCACAACCGTCCCGAGTGGATGATCCTGGACGTTATTCCGGTAATCCCTCCGGATATCCGCCCGATGGTACAGCTGGACGGCGGACGCTACGGCGTTTCCGACCTGAACGACCTGTACCGCCGCGTTATCAACAGAAACAACCGTCTGAGAAAGCTCATCGAGATGCACTCCCCGGAGATCATCGTGAGAAACGAGAAGCGCATGCTCCAGGAAGCTGTTGACGCACTTATAGACAACGGCAGACACGGCAGAGCGTACACCGGTTCCAACAACCGTCCGCTCAAGTCCCTTTCCGACCTGTTAAAGGGTAAGCAGGGACGTTTCCGTCAGAACCTGCTCGGTAAGCGTGTTGACTACTCCGGACGTTCCGTTATCGTTGTTGGTCCTGAGCTGAAGATGGATCAGTGCGGTCTGCCTAAGGAGATGGCTCTCGAGCTGTTCAAGCCGTTCGTTCTCAACGATCTGGTAGTAAAGGGCAGCGCTCAGAATATCAAGCAGGCTAAGAAGATGGTAGAGCGCGCAGACGACAAGGTATGGGATTCCCTCGAGTGCGTTATCAAGGATCACCCCGTTCTGCTGAACCGTGCGCCTACACTGCACAGACTGGGTATCCAGGCGTTCTCTCCGGTACTCGTCGAGGGTCGTGCGATCAAGCTGCACCCCCTGTGCTGTACCGCATTCAACGCGGACTTCGACGGCGACCAGATGGCGGTACACCTCCCCCTGTCCGCAGAGGCTCAGGAAGAGGCGCGTACTCTCATGCTCGCAGCCAAGAACCTGCTGAAGCCGTCTGATGGACGTCCTGTTACCGTTCCTACACAGGATATGGTACTGGGTTCCTACTATCTGACCATCGAAAAGACCGGCGAGAAGGGCGAAGGCAAGGTATTCCGTGACGCCAACGAAGCGCTCATGGCTTACCAGGACGGCATAATCTCCATTCACGCTAATATAAAGGTAAGAGTTACCAAGGATCTCGGCGACACCAAGATCACAAGACTTGTTCCGGCTACTGTCGGCAGGATCATCTTCAACGAGCACATTCCGCAGGATCTGGGCTACGTTGACAGAACCGATCCCGAGCACCAGCTGGATTACGAGATCTCCTTCAAGGTCGGCAAGAGCCAGCTTGGTAAGATCATCGACCGCTGCCTCAAGATCCACGGCACAGCTACCACAGCTCAGGTGCTGGATAAGATCAAGGCAATGGGCTATAAGTACTCCACAAGATCCGGTATCACCGTTGCAGTAAGTGACGCTGTTATCCCTCCGCAGAAGGCAGAGATCCTCGCCGACGCGGACGCAAAGATCGCAAAGCTGAACAAGCGCTTCAACCGTGGTTTCATCTCCAACTACGAGCGCCAGGAAGAGTTCAAGAAGATCTGGAACAAGGCTACCGAGGACGTCGGAAACGCTCTGACAGCAAACCTCGACAAGTACAACAACATCTTCATGATGGCGGACTCCGGTGCGCGTGGTTCTACAAACCAGATCAGACAGCTGGCAGGTATGAGAGGACTTATCGCGAACACCTCCGGTAAGACCATCGAAATGCCTATCAGAGCTAACTACCGTGAAGGTCTGACAGTCCTGGAGTACTTCATCTCTGCCCGTGGCGCCCGTAAGGGACTTGCCGATACCGCGCTGAGAACGGCGGACTCCGGTTACTTGACCAGACGTCTTGTTGATGTATCCCAGGAAGTCATCGTACGCGAAGAGGACTGCGGCACCACCGACGGTATCGACGTATACGAGATCAAGGAAGGCAAGGAGCTGGTCGAGAAGCTCGGTGAGCGTCTTGTAGGACGCTTCCTCTCTGAGGACTTCAAGGACAAGGACGGCAACGTCCTCGTATCCCGTGACAAGCTCATGACCGACGCTGACGCAGCAAAGATCGTGGATTCCGGCGCTGAGCTGGTAAAGATCCGCTCTGTTCTTACCTGCGGACTCAAGAACGGCGTGTGCGCACGTTGCTATGGCGCTTCCCTGGCAACAGGTCAGCTCATCAACATCGGCGAGGCTGTTGGTATCATCGCGGCACAGTCCATCGGTGAGCCTGGTACTCAGCTGACAATGAGAACGTTCCATACCGGTGGTATCGCTTCCGCCGAGGATATCACACAGGGTCTTCCCCGTGTCGAGGAACTGTTCGAGTCCCGCCGTCCGAAGAACGCTGCGATCATCGCAAGAGTCGGCGGTAAGGTTCGCTACGAGAAGATCAAGAAGCAGAACAACATCATCATTACCCAGGAGGACGGCACCGAGGAAGCTTATCCGATTTCCTACGACCTCCGCCCGAGAGTATATGAGGGTGATACAGTAAATGTCGGCGATCCGCTGACAATCGGTTCCTTCAACCCCCACGACGTGCTGGAAGTACTCGGCGAAGAGGCAGTTCAGAACTACATCATCGCAGAGGTACAGAAGGTTTACCGTATGCAGGGTGTTGATATCAACGATAAGCACATCGAGGTCATCGTTCGTCAGATGATGAGAAAGATCAGGATCACTGATCCGGGCGACAGCTACCTGCTGCCTGGCTCCATCATCGGCAAGAACGAGCTTACTCAGGTCTGCGAGGAGATCCAGCAGCGCATCGACAACGGCGAGGTTGGTCTGAGAATGCCACAGAGCGAAGCAGTCCTGCTTGGTATTACCAAGGCTTCTCTGGCTACGGACAGCTTCCTGTCTGCTGCTTCCTTCCAGGAGACCACACGAGTTCTCACTGACGCGGCTATCCGCGGCAAGGAGGATCCGCTGCTCGGTCTGAAGGAGAACGTCATCATCGGTAAGCTTATCCCTGCCGGCACAGGTCTTTACGCTGAAGAGCGTGAGGCTGAGAAGGAGGCTCTCGCAGCCGCTGAGGCAGCCGCAGAGAATGCTTCTGAGGACAATGTTGGCTAAAATGCACAAAAAAGTGCACGCGTGATACAAATGTAACGGTGCTTGCTACAAAGTTTCGCTGAAACTCTTGACAAACACCGTTCTTTGCTTTAAAATATATAAATGTGTGTGAGTATATTTTTCGAGATCGTCGGAAAAATACATGCATACGAAAAATTATTGGAGGTGAAATAATGCCTACGTTTAATCAGCTTGTCCGCAAGGGACGTGAGGTTTCTGAGAAGAAATCCAAGGCTCCTGCACTCCAGAAGTCAATGAACACACTGCGCAAGCAGCAGGTTGACCAGTCTTCTCCCCAGAAGAGAGGCGTGTGCACAGCCGTTCGTACTCAGACCCCTAAGAAGCCGAACTCCGCTATGAGAAAGGTAGCCAGAGTTAAGCTTTCTAACGGTTATGAAGTTACAGCTTATATTCCCGGTATCGGACACAAACTGCAGGAACACTCTGTTGTACTGATCCGTGGCGGCCGTGTTAAGGACCTTCCTGGTGTGCGTTACCACATCATCAGAGGTACACTCGACGCTCAGGGTGTAGACAAGAGAATGCAGGGACGCTCCAAGTATGGTGCAAAGCGTCCGAAGGCTGGAAAGAAAGCGTAATTTCTGACTTATTGCTGTCAGACAAGGCATTATTTTTGATAGAGCCTCTGTTTGGACGGCGGAAGGTCAATGCCACCCGTGAGGGTAGGATTTATGCTTTCGAGTACCTATGATTTTCATTTCGTATGAAGGAGGGAAGTAAAGTGCCAAGAAGAGGTAATGTTCCGAAGCGTGAAGTTCTTCCGGATCCTGTGTACGGCTCTGAGCTCGTAACAAGACTGGTAAACAATATCATGCTCGACGGAAAGAAGGGCGTAGCCCAGAAGATCGTATACGGCGCATTTGAGATCGTTGCTGAGAAGACCGGCAAGGACGCTCTGGAAGCTTTCGAGGAGGCAATGGAGAACATCATGCCGCAGCTCGAGGTTAAGGCTCGCCGTGTCGGCGGTGCAACCTACCAGGTTCCTATGGAGGTTCGCCCCGAGAGAAGACGCACACTCGGTCTGAGATGGATCACCACCTACAGCCGTGCGCGTAACGAGAAGACAATGAAGGAAAGACTTGCAAACGAGATCCTGGACGCACTGAACGGTCAGGGCGGCGCTTGCAAGAAGCGTGACGATACTCATAAGATGGCTGAAGCTAACAAGGCTTTCGCACATTATAAGTGGTAATCAGAAACAGATGAGTTACCTGGGGCGCATACCCCGGGTAATTCCAGAATTACGGAGGAATTTATGAAAAGAGACGTATCTCTCGAAATGACCCGTAATATTGGTATCATGGCGCACATCGATGCCGGCAAGACCACCACAACTGAGCGTATCCTGTTCTACACTGGTATCAACCACAAGATCGGTGAAACTCACGATGGTACTGCTACGATGGACTGGATGGTTCAGGAGCAGGAGAGAGGTATCACAATCACCTCCGCTGCTACCACAGCCTTCTGGAAGGACCATAGAATCAATATTATCGACACCCCTGGTCACGTTGACTTCACCGTTGAAGTTCAGCGTTCCCTGAGAGTGCTTGACGGTTCCGTAACTGTTTTCTGTGCAAAGGGCGGCGTAGAGCCTCAGTCAGAAACAGTATGGCGTCAGGCAGATGAATACCATGTACCCAGAATGGCTTATGTCAACAAGATGGATATCATGGGCGCAGACTTCTACAACGTAGTACAGATGATGCACGACAGACTGAAGTGCAACGCTGTTCCGATCCAGCTGCCTATCGGCGCTGAGGCGGACTTCAAGGGAATCATCGACCTCGTTGAGATGAAGGCTGATGTATACTACGACGATATCGGTAAGGATATGCGTGTTGAGGATATCCCTGCTGACATGATGGATAAGGCTAAGGAATACAGGCAGAACCTTCTCGAGAAGGTTGCTGAGCTGGACGACGCTCTGATGGAGAGATACTTCGAGACCGAGGGTGAGGACTTCACCGTTGAGGAGATCAAGGCTGCCATCAGAAAGGGCACCATCGAGAACAAGTTCGTTCCTGTTATCTGCGGTACTTCCTACAGAAACAAGGGCGTTCAGAAGCTCCTTGACGCTGTCGTTGACTATATGCCTTCTCCTCTTGATATTCCTTCCATCAAGGGTATTGATCCCGAGACCGGTGAGGAAGTTGAGAGACACGCTGGCGACGATCAGCCGTTCTCCGCGCTCGCATTCAAGATCGCTACTGACCCGTTCGTTGGTAAGCTCTGCTTCTTCAGAGTTTACTCCGGTTACGTTGAGGCTGGTACTACAGTCCTGAACGCTACCAAGGACAAGAACGAGCGTATGGGTCGTATCCTTCAGATGCACTCCAACCACAGACAGGATATCGACGCATGCCCGTGCGGTGATATCGCAGCCGTTGTTGGTACAAAGTACACCACCACTGGTGATACTCTCTGCGACGAGAACCACCCTGTAATCCTCGAGTCCATGGAGTTCCCGGAGCCGGTTATCGACCTGGCTATCGAGCCCAAGACCAAGGCTGGTCAGGAAAAGATGGCTATCGCACTCGCAAAGCTTGCTGAAGAAGACCCGACATTCAAGACCTGGACAAACCAGGAGACTGGTCAGACCATCATCGCTGGTATGGGTGAGCTCCACCTCGATATCATCGTTGACAGACTGCTCCGTGAGTTCAAGGTTGAGGCTAACGTTGGTGCTCCTCAGGTTGCTTATAAGGAAACTATCACTGGTACAGCTGACATCGACATGAAGTACAAGCGCCAGTCTGGTGGTTCCGGTCAGTACGGTCACGTTAAGATCAAGGTAGAGCCGAACGAGTCCGGTAAGGGCTACGAGTTCAGCAACGACGTTGTCGGCGGTTCTATCCCCAAGGAGTTCATTCCTGCTGTTGACGCAGGTATCCAGGGCGCTCTTAACGCCGGTGTCCTCGCAGGCTATCCTGTTGTTGACATCAAGGTATCCCTGTACGACGGTTCTTACCACGAGGTAGACTCCTCCGAAATGGCATTTAAGATCGCAGGTTCTATGGCTATCAAGGAAGCCCTCAAGCAGGCACATTCCGTTATCCTCGAGCCGATCATGAGAGTTGACGTTGTCGTTCCTGATGACTACATCGGTAACGTAATCGGCGACCTTAACTCCCGTCGTGGCCAGATCCAGAATCAGGAGACCAGAAACGGTTCCGTTCAGGTTACCGCTTTCGTTCCGCTTTCTGAGATGTTCGGCTACTCCAACGATCTTCGTTCCAAGACCCAGGGCCGCGGCCAGTATGTAATGCAGCCGAGCCACTACATCGAGGTTCCGAAGTCCATTTCCGAGGCTATCATGAGCAAGCGCAAGCAGAACGGTTAATTCCGCGTAAATTTGCACTCTCAGACCATTTTTTCTGCGAAACTACTTGATTTTTTTGCGGAAAGATGATAAAATAATATTACTGAAATTACGGCGTCCCTCACCCAATGGGGGACACCAGATCACCTATTAAGGAGGACATACCCATGGCAAAGGAACATTATAATTCCACCAAGCCCCACGTAAACATTGGTACCATCGGTCACGTTGACCACGGTAAGACCACCACCACCGCTGCTATCACAAAGTGGCTTTCCCTTCAGGGCAAGGCTAAGTTCGAAGCTTACGACATGATCGATAAGGCTCCGGAGGAGAGAGAGCGTGGTATCACAATCAACACCGCTCACGTTGAGTATGAGACTGAGAAGCGTCACTACGCTCACGTTGACTGCCCCGGCCATGCTGACTATATCAAGAACATGATCACCGGTGCTGCTCAGATGGACGGCGCTATCCTCGTTGTTGCTGGTACTGATGGCCCTATGGCTCAGACCAAGGAGCACATCCTTCTCGCTCGCCAGGTAGGCGTTCCTGCAATCGTTGTATTCATCAACAAGTGCGATGACGTTGACGATCCCGAGCTGCTCGACCTCGTAGAGATGGATATCCGTGACGTTCTGACTCAGAACGACTTCCCCGGCGATGAGGTTCCCGTTATCCGTGGTTCCGCTAAGGTTGCTCTGGATTGCACTTCCACCGATCCTAACGCTCCCGAGTATGCTTGCATCAAGGAGCTCATGGACGCTGTTGACGAGTACATTCCTGCTCCTGAGCGTGATGAGAACAAGCCGTTCCTGATGCCTGTAGAGGATACAATGACCATCACTGGTCGTGGTACCGTTGCTACCGGCCGTGTAGAGCGTGGTGTAGTTAAGGTTAACGATACCGTTGAGATCACTGGTCTGACCGACGAGCCCAAGTCCACCGTTGTTACCGGTCTTGAGATGTTCAGAAAGACCCTGGACGAGGCAGTTGCTGGTTACAACATCGGTGCTCTGCTCCGTGGTGTTACCCGTCAGGATATCGAGCGTGGTCAGGTTCTCTGCAAGCCCGGTTCCATTCACCCCCACACCAAGTTCACTGGTCAGGTTTACGTTCTTAAGAAGGAAGAGGGCGGCCGTCATACTCCGTTCGTTTCCAACTATCGTCCGCAGTTCTTCTTCAGAACTACCGACGTTACCGGCGTAATCACCCTGCCTGCTGACAAGGAAATGTGCATGCCTGGCGATAACGTAGTTATGGACGTTGAGCTCATCACTCCTATCGCTATCGAAGAGGGTCTGCGTTTCGCTATCCGTGAGGGTGGCAGAACCGTAGGTTCCGGCGTTGTTACTAAGGTTAACGGCTAATCCGTCGATCTGTAACGATCCACTCAATAATAAGACCGCTTCCCGAAAGGGAAGCGGTTTTTTTATTTGTTGAGCTTCGGATTGTCTGTTCTCCCGAGTATAAAATCCACCGAAACATTGTAGAAATCCGCCAGGCTGATAAGTGTCTGGGTGGGAATATCGCGCTGTCCCGTTTCGTAGTGACTGTATGCGCGCTGGCTGCAGAAAATCGCTTTCGCCACCTGGGTCTGGGTCAGAAGTTCGCTTTCTCTTAGGTATTTTAATCTGTACATTTCAATTCTCCTATAATATTTATAAAAATATTATAGGCTTAGAACGTTTTGTTCTATTGACAAATAGAGCATTTTGGACTATAATTATATAAAAGATATCAAAGGAGGACTTGAAATTGCAGAAGAGCAAACAATTCAAGCTGAATGTGGGTTCAATTATTTTGAACATAATTGCTATAGCCATGTTGTGTACCCCTATGTATTGCGTGTCAGTTAATGTATTAGGGTACTCTGAAAATATATGGATTGGAATGTTCAATTTATCGGGTGGTAATGTGATTTCATTGATAAAAAAAACACCGGAAATCGTTGATGGAACACTCTGGGGTACATTCTATGGAATCAGTAGTTTATTAGCTTTGATGGTTGCTATCTCATTTATTTACTTGATACACCATGTTCTGAATTACACATTTATACATAGGCGTACTGAGGAAAACTATTTTGTAATTGATCATATGTATATAAATATAGATGAATTTTATTATGAATATTCTGTTTTTCCGCTGTTGACTTCAGTTGTATTTTCATGGGTTGTATTATTAATTTATTCGAATGAAATTTCTACGATTTATAATTCTGTGACTGTTTCACCTGTTCCAACCTTGATAATTGCAACGGTACTTCTTTTTATACAGATTGTCGTAAATCTAACTTACAAAGGAAAATAAATTACTCCCCCGGCAAGCAACCGGGGGAGTAGTTCTATTCAGAAGCTATCACAGCAGGCTCTTATAAAGCTCAGTGATCTCCTCAACGGAGGTATCACGGGGATTACCGGGTCTGCAAGCGTCGTCGTATGCGGACTGTGCAAGGAACGGGATATCCTCGGGCTTTACGATATCCTTGAGGTTAGCCGGGATTCCTACATCGTGGGAAAGCTGCTTAACTGCGTCAACGGCAGCCTTTCTGTATTCCTCCTGGGACATCTTCTCAGTGCCCTCAACGCCCATAGCCTTTGCGATATCGCGGTATTTCTCGCCGGTGCAGGGAGCGTTGTACTCCATTACAGTCGGGAGAATGATTGCGTTTGCAACGCCGTGGGGAGTATCATACAGCGCACCGAGGGGGTGAGCCATGGAGTGAACGATACCCAGACCAACGTTGGAGAATCCCATGCCGGCAACGTACTGACCGAGTGCCATTCCCTCGCGTCCCTCGGGAGTGTTGGCAACGGCGCCGCGGAGGGATCTGGAGATGATCTCGATAGCCTTGAGATGGAACATGTCGGAAAGCTCCCATGCAGCCTTGGTGATGTAGCCCTCGATAGCGTGCGTGAGCGCGTCCATACCGGTGGCAGCGGTCAGACCCTTGGGCATTGTGGACATCATATCCGGGTCAACGACAGCAACAACAGGAATGTCGTGGGGGTCAACGCATACCATCTTGCGGTTCTTCTCAACATCGGTGATAACGTAGTTGATAGTAACCTCTGCGGCGGTACCAGCGGTGGTAGGAACCGCAATGATCGGAACTGCCGGCTTCTTTGTGGGAGCAACTCCCTCCAGGCTTCTTACATCAGCGAACTCGGGGTTGTTGATGATGATTCCGATTGCCTTGGCGGTATCCATGGAGGAACCTCCGCCGATGGCGATGAGGTAGTCAGCGCCGCTCTTCTTGAAAGCTGCAACGCCGGTCTGAACGTTTTCGATGGTGGGGTTCGGCTTGATATTATCATAAACCTCGTAAGCCAGACCGTCCTTCTCGAGTACGTCGAGGACCTTCTTGGTCACACCGAACTTGATGAGGTCGGGGTCGGAACATACGAAAGCTTTCTTGAATGCGCGGTTCTTTGCTTCGACAGCGATGTTGGCGATAGCGCCTGCGCCATGATAGGAGGTTTCGTTAAGTACAAATCTGTTTGCCATAATTGCATTTTCCTTTCATGTTGGAATTTATCTGAACGGCGTAATGCCTGTTTCAGCCTTTACTTGAGGTTCTTGATCTGGACGTTCGCCTCGTCCACGAGAGCCTTGAGCTTCTCAATAACTTCGGCGTTCTGCTGAATTTCGGTGTTGCAGGTCTTGAGCTGAGCGTTGATACCGACGATCGCCTTCTTGATCTCGTTCAGGGTATTCTCGACCTCGTTAGCCTGCTTGGTGTTCTTATCAGCAAGGGTGCGGACTTCCTGGGCGATAACGTTGAATCCGGCTCCGGCAGCGCCTGCGCGTTTTGCCTCGATGGAAGCGTTGAATCCTATCAGCGTGAGCTGAGTGGAGGCGTTCTCGATTGCCTTTACGATACCGTCGGTGCTCTCGACAGCCTTTGAGGAGGCAGCGGCGGAATCCTTGATGGTGGAGAAATTGTTCTCAAGCGCGAGGATATTAGACATGACGTTGTTCATGCTTCCGGTGATCTCGGTGAACTTGTCATTTACCTCGTCGATAACGGAGTCCTTGCTCTTCTGGGATTCCAGGGCTACAAGGCGCTGGTACCCTACCTCGGAGAGCGCGTTTGCCATCTGCCAGAGCAGGTTAGCCGCAGCTTCGATCTGGCGCTTCGGAACTACCTTCACCTTGCGGAGGGCTTTTATGTATTCGTCCTGGTCAATGCCAAGCTCGTCAGCTATCTTGCGGAATTTATCCTCGTCAGGCTCTTCAGGGAGCACCTGACCGCCGATGAGGGAGCCGATGTGCTTTCCGTTTACGACAACGGGAGCCGCAAAATCCATCAGTCCGCTGGTGCAGTAGTATACGGCAGGCTTACCTGTACGGCTTGCTTCCTCGCCGCCCCTGAGGTCGCACTGGTTGCAGCGGTCTGCGCCAACCCGGGATTTGCGTGTGAGCGTCATGCAGAAGTCAGTGAAATTACTTCCCTCGGTAACGGGGCCGTTTTCATCGGTTGCCAGCGCAGCCATTCCTGTAGCGGCGGCAAATGCGTCCTGCAGGTTCTGGAGTGTGCGCCTGTCGATCACATCAAGAAGAGTGATATTATTAAGATCCATGTTGATTTCTCCTTTTTGGAAATTGATAATCGTGGGTATTGTCCATACACGACTTTAGCACAATTACATTATACATGATTTTTACAAATAAATCAAGGGGTTTGATGTGAAAAAAAGCAAACAGAGCCTAAATTGAGGTGAAATTTTTGTGAATATTATACATAACTGCGATATGAAAAAGGCATATCCGGGACATGCGCCGCATAGTATAGACCGGGTGATGATATGCGAAAAAAGCACGGAAATTCACGGCTTGCGCCGTTCGGCAGGGGAATTGCCATAGGTTACCTGGTAACTGCCGCGATATCAGCGGCAGGGGCGCTGGTGCTGCTTCTGTTCGGCGCTGACGGTGGGATATCATGGCTCCCTGCAATAGCCGCCACCGCGGCAGGGAGCTTCTTCTGCGGCAGGACTGCCGGAAAGATCCGACGGCATGACGGGCTTAAAACCGGCGCAATATGCGGCGTGATGTACATAGCGCCGCTGCTCCTGCTGGGGCTGATCCTCGGGCGGACTGATGGCACGCTGCTTCTGATAAAGCTGCTGCTGTGCCTGGGATTTGCGGCAGGCGGCGCGGTTTCCGGGGTTAATTCCCCGGAGAGCTGATGGGTACCCGTAAAATACTGCTGGCGGCGATGGCGGTCGCTGCCGCAGTCGGGATAGTACTCCGCCCGGAGGAGCTTTCCGGCGCAGTCAGGGAGTCGGTATCCGGCTGCCTGGAGGTAGTAATACCGGCGCTGTTTGCGTTCACGGTGCTTTCCGTCTACCTACAGCGCAGCGGATTGTACCTGCTCGCGTTCGTTCCGCTGACAAAGCCGCTGGCGGTAATACTCAGGCTGCCCGAGGAATTGTGCGCGGTATTCCTGCTGGCTAACATCGGCGGCTATCCGGTGGGCGCGAAGCTTCTGTCGGAGCTGGTGCGTGCCGGGAGATTATCGCGCAGGGACGCCGGAAGAATGCTGTGCTGCTGTTACGGCAGCGGTCCGTCCTTCGTGATAGGGACCGCCGGGACGGTGGTGTTCGGCAGTGCTGCCGTGGGTGGAGTAATCTACGGGGCGTGCTTCCTGTCGTCGCTTGCTATCGCGGTGGTGGTCTGCCGCACCGGGGAGCGGATAACGCTTACCGGAGGGGAGGCGCATACAGACCTCGGCGTGGATTGCTTCGTGCGGTCGGTGGACAGCGGAGCCAGGGTGATGTACACGGTCTGTATTATGGCGGCGGCATTTGCGGCGGTGACTGCGCTGCTGGAATGCTCGGGAGTCACCGGGCTTATTGCGGAGCTGCTGAGGGCGGCAGGGCTGGGAGGGAACTCCGACAGAGTCCTCCCGGCGCTGTTGGAAGTAACCCGGGTGAGGGACATGGTTCCTGCCGGGGCAGCTGTGCCGCTGTGCGCCGGGGCGCTGAGCTTCGGAGGAGTCTGCGTGATAATGCAGGTGGCGGCGGTGTCCGGGGGAGAGGTACCGATAAAGGGGCTGCTGATCTCCCGTATTCCAGCGGCGCTGCTGAGCGCACTTCTGGCGCTTCCGGCGGAGCTGCTGACGGATAACTCCGAGGCGGTCTGGGCGAACGCATATTCCGCCGAGCCGTTCACGATTAACGCCGGGTTGTCGGTATGCGTGCTGGTCATGGCAGGAATGCTGATCCTGTCCATGGGCGGAATACAGGAGAAGGCATAAAAATTACCGCCCCGGAAGGTTTGATTCCGGGGCGGTAATGCAGTTGAGGAGTTATACTGATTTGTCGGTCATTATGCTGGAAAGTCTGTCGCGGAGCGCGATGGTGAGTACAGTCGCGCAGACGATCTTGATAAGGTCGCCGGGAATGAACGGGATAACGCAGCCTGCCATAGCGACTTCCAGTGTTACGCCGCGTGCGATGATGAACCATGCAGTTCCGAAAGCGTACAGGACTACAGTTCCGAGCACCATGCCAACGGGAACAGCCCACGCTCTGCTGAGCCAGTTGAGGAACTTGTTCTTGATGGTGGATCTCTTCTTGAAGAAGAGGTCAACGAAAAGTCCGGTGATGAGCACGCAGGGGATATAGCCGATTATGTAGCCGCCGGTAACTCCGAACAGCTTCTGTAATCCGCCCTCGCCGCCGGAGAAGACCGGAAGCCCCACAGCGCCGAGAAGTATATAAACTACTACTGCAACGGTGCCCTTTTTAGCGCCGAGGATTCCACCGGCAAGGTATATCGCGAATGTTGCAAGGGATATCGGGATAAGTCCCGGCATGGGAACGGAAAAGGGCGACGCCACGCAGATGAGCGCTGCCATTACCGCGATGAACACCATGTTCCTTACGGTGAAGAATTTGTTTGTCTTAACGGCTGCGGTGCCGTTCGTGTTGATGGTTTCCTTCATTGTTTACTTTCTCCTGTTCTTTGGTTTACAATTGAGCCTTGTTAATTATATCACAACAATGTAAACTTGTCAAGGGGTTTTAGTTAACAATCTGAATTCCTGAGGTAAAAATCCGCCAGGTCCCGGGCGGCGGAGAATATATCGTAGCCCTTTTGTGTGAGCACTTCCGGAGCCTTGCTGTCGCGCAGTCCGGAGCAGCACAGCACAGCGCACGCCCAGTCGTGTGGATTCCCCAGGGGAAGGAACTGTGCAGTACCCAGCAGCTTTATTTCCGGCGTCACCCGGTTGGAGAACAGGCAGGGCAGTCCGGCGCACTGCGCTTCCACACCTACGACGGGGAGTCCCTCGTAATTGGAGGGCAGCAGGAAGCAGTCAAACGCGCTGTACAGCCGTTCGGCGTCGCTGCGCTGACCGGTGAATACCACCCGTGAGGACACGCCGAGGGCTATGGCGCGCGCCTTTATCAGCTCCCGGTCCGGTCCGTCGCCGGTCATCACCAGTACCGCGTTCTGGTTTTGCTGGAGGACTTCCCGGAAGATATCAATAATGAAGCCCTGGTTCTTCTGGGGGCAGAATCTGCCGATGTGACCTATCACCAGCGATTTCCCGGGGATATTCAGCTCCTTGCGGACTTCCCGGCGCGACTTCTCGCTGAACTTGTACTTCTTTGTGTCGATGGCATTGGGCATTATGCGCACGCGGCGGTGTCTGGCTTCCGGGTGGGAATCCTCAGTGAGCGGCGCGGTGGCGCGGCTTCCGTAAATCCACCGCGCGGCGTATTCCGAGCAGGCGAAGTATTCCGTGGCATGCATTCTGGCAAAGGGCTTGAACAGCGCCTTCGCCATATTCCGGAGCCATTCCCGGGCGCCGCCGGAGGTGCTGTGGTTATGGAGTATCCGCACGGGTATCCCTGCCTTTTTACCTGCGAGCAGCGGCAGATACGACAGCGTGCTGAGGTGGCAGTGCATTATTCTGTAGCCGTTCTCGGAGAGCAGCCGCCGCAGCGTCCGGAAGTACTTCACGGGGTGCTTCAGCGTGGGCAGCACGAACAGCCGCCCGCCCATTGCCTTGATCTCCTCCGCCGGGACGTACTTCGACCCCTTGAACAGGTAGAAGTCGAACTGAACCTGCTCCCGGTCGATCGCCCGGTAGTAGTTCATCACGACCTGTTCGGCGCCGCCGCCGTTCATTTTTCCGAGTATCTGCGCCACTCTTATCATGGTGTCCTCCTAAAAGAAAAGGGCGAGTATTTCATCGCCCACAGGCTGTCGATAAACCCTCATCTTCGTCGTCACTCCGTATAACGGCAGGCAGATAGCCTAGCCGTCATACGGGTTCCTAGAATCTGAGGGATTCTCGGTAGCCTGAAAAGATCTTTCTGACAAATTGAGGGCGAGTATTTCATCGCCCTGAAAAAATTATTACTGACCCAGTTCGTAAGCGCGCTTTGTGCAGGCTTCGCAGGCTCTCTTGACGTCGCCGGTGAGGTCGCCCTCGTAAAGCTTGTCAAGTCCGGCAAGGGTGGTTCCTCCGGGGGAGGATACCTGCTTTATCAGCTCGTCCACCGTCATTCCGGATTCGGTGAGCATTTTCGCGGAGCCGATAAGGCTCTGGGCGAACAGGCGCAGCGCGGCTTCCTTGTCGATGCCGACGGAATCCGCATAATCAACGAATCCCTTTGCATAGAGATAGATGAACGCCGGAGAGCTGCCGTTGATCGCGATGATCTCCTTCATCTTGTCGGTGGGAACTACCTCGGTGATACCGCAGCTGCCGATGATCTTGCGCGCGAATGCGAACTCCTCCTCGGAAACCGTGCTGTCGTGGGACATCGCGGAGGCTCCGCAGCCCAGCATCATGGGGGTGTTCGGCATAACGAGAACTACCTTTGCGTTCGGAATAGTGCGCTCCCTTATGAATTCAGCGGAGATACCGGCGCAGATGGAGATGAATACGGTTTCCGGCTTTATGCTGTCCTTTATCTCTGCGAGGACTTCCGCAAGGTGCTGGGGCTTTACTGCCAGGAGGATATAGTCGCACTTGTCCGCTATCTCCTTTGCGCTGCCGGCAGCGGTAGCGCCTACCTGAGTGAGGTCCGCGAGCTTTTCCGAGTTGGCGTCATAGGCGAAAACCGCGGTGTTTCCGAGCTTTCCCTCGATACCCTTGAGTATTGCGCCGCCCATATTACCGACGCCGATAAATCCGAGCTTTTTCATGATTGAGCCTTTCCGAGCCGCTTAAACGCTCTGACGATGATTTTTGAATACTGCGCTGTAGGCTGCCTTTATCGGGAACAGCGTCAGCAGCAGAATGAACACTTCGATCGGCAGCATGGTGGCGTTTTTGATAACGCGTTCGCCCACCTTGATCCAGAATGTTTCGGGGACGATACCGTATCCCATTATCATCAGGAACAGCGTGTTCATGAACACGTTGCAGACGAGGTTTATCGTGAACTTAGCGCCGACAATACGAAGCACTGTTGGTACATTGGACCTGATACCTGTCCAGAAGCTTTTTGCCGAGGTGAAATCCGGTTTGATCGGATTCATGCCGTAAAGGAATATGCCGTAGATCACGCCGCCGGTGACCTCAACCAGCGTGAACAGCGGAGAGAATCCCTGCTGCTGGTTTGATATCAGGTATCCGATGACGTCCGTGGCAACGCAGGAAAGTCCTGCGACCGTGGGACCATACAGCATTCCGATGGCGGATATCGCGACGAATGCAAAGCCGATTTTGAGCGTGGGCAGCGGCTGTATCGTCAGCGTCTTGAGAATGCACGCCAGCGCGATGAGTACCGCCGTCACTGCCAGGCAGCGAATGCTTTTCAGCTCCTGCGCAGATCTCTTGAATTTTCCAAAGAAGTTAAGAAAAAAAGCCATGACTTTATCCTCCGTAACTTCGCCATATACAAACAGAATAAAGCCTCATGGCTTCTTATTCAATTTATGTACAGCGAGATGCGAAGAACGTACCGCAGCCCGGTGGGCTTTCGTCCGCACGGCAACTCTCCGTCCGTGTGGCACTTAACGCACGTTCTCCTACTCTGTGTTGTAGTTTTTATTTTTTGCGCCCGTACGGACGCCGGATAACTTTTTTATCAGAAGCTGATGTCGTTTGCAATCTTGTAAAGACGCTCGTCGAACGGCTTCTTCATGCTGAGGGCTTCCTGGATATCTACGTCGTAGATCTTGCCGTCCTTCATGCCGACAACGCGGTTGCCGATGCCCTTCTCGAGCAGCTCAACTGCATAGTAGCCCATCTCGGAAGCAACGACTCTGTCGCGTACTGTGGGGCTGCCGCCTCTCTGAACGTGACCCAGGATAGTAGCTCTGGATTCGATGCCGGTAGCGTCGTTGATTTTCTTTGCGATCTCTTCGGTGTGACCAACGCCCTCTGCAACGACGATGATGAACTGCTCCTTGCCGTTTGCACGCTGCTCCTTGATTCTCTCGATAATCTCGTTGATGTCATACTCGACCTCGGGAACCAGGATAGCGGTAGCGCCGCATGCAACGCCGGTGTTCAGCGCAATGTGACCAGCGCCTCTGCCCATTACCTCAACGACAGCGCAGCGCTCGTGGGAGTGAGAGGTGTCGCGGAGCTTGTCTACCAGCTCCATAACGGTGTTCATTGCGGTATCGTAGCCGATGGTGTATTCGGAGCACTGGATATCGTTGTCGATGGTGCCCGGCAGACCTACGCAGGGGATACCTGCCTTGGAAAGGTCAGCTGCGCCGCGGAAGGAACCGTCGCCGCCGATCACAACGATGCCTGCGAAGTTATCTCTCTCGCAGATATCCTTTGCCTTGAGGACATATTCCCACTCTCTGAATTCCTTGCAGCGAGCGGTGAATATCTCTGTGCCGCCTCTCTGAATGATGTCAGATACATCTCTTGCGGAAAGCTCGATCATATCGTTGTTGAGCAGACCGTTATATCCACGGCGGATACCAACGACTCTGAAGCCCTTCTTGATAGCAGCTCTTGTTACGGCGCGAACTGCCGCGTTCATGCCGGGGGCGTCGCCGCCGCTTGTAAGTACGCCAATTGTCTTCTGCATAGTAATTCTCTCCGTTTCATTTATAGTTGCGGTTGAGTCCATTTCTCAATCCTATACATTTATATTCTACTACAAACTCCCCGGGATAGTCAAGAGTTTTTTCTAAATCAGACAGATTACTTAGAATTATAGTGCTATTTCAACAAAAAAGTGCACCGAACTCAGTCAAAACTGTGCAAATTCCGCCAGCAGGCAATTATACCCTTTGTATAAAACTATGTTGATATGCCAAACTAAAATTGCACTGGACAAACACCGTATTTTAGTATATAATGAATAAGGGGGAATCCCCCGTCAACAAAACAACTGCCTGAACGGAGGTATAATATTATGGCTGTACTGACGATAACCAAGGATAATTTCAAGACCGAGATAGTCGAGAGCGACAAGCCGGTGCTGCTGGATTTCTGGGCAAGCTGGTGCGCGCCCTGCATGATGCAGTCCCCGGTGGTGGATTCCATCGCGGAGGAGCACCCGGAAATAAAGGTGGGCAAGGTGAACGTGGACGAGCAGCCGGAGCTGGCTTCTGCGTTTGCGGTGCAGAGCATTCCGACGCTGGTGATCATACAGGACGGGATCACCAAGGAGATACTGGTGGGACTGCACTCCAAGGAGCAGATCCTGGAGCAGTTCTGAACTGAATAACCTGACGGGCGGATATCAGTATCCGCCCGTTGTATTATCCTGCCGCAGGAATACCGGGCGTTTCCTGAAAATTGTGTGAAAAGCCTCCCGGCAGGGTTGACACGGCAATTGCGGCTGTGATATAATTTCATGCGGAAATAATTTTAAAAGCGAGGTGAGCAGAGTGAGCACAGGTGACAGTTTCGGGCGAAGTATGCGCTGCCCTTATCTATGGGCGGACGGCTCGCTTTGCCGCCCGGCTTTTACTGCGGAATAACAGCTGACAAGGGCTGCGCGTATTGCCCGGCGTCACTTTCAATTAGCATTTGACAGATATTAATTGAAAGGTGGTATTGCTATGGCAATGAACAATGAAAAGGAAATGCTCGTACAGGCTGCGAACAGCATGCCGGACTATGCAGAGCAGATCGCAGAAATGGTGAAGGGGGACCTTTCACCGAAGACTATCCAGGAGCGGCTGGATAACTATCACGACGGCGACATCGCGAACGCGGTGCAGCTGCTGGAGCCGACCGGCAGGACGCGGCTGTTCCGGGCGATGGAGCCGGACAAGCTGGCGGACGTGTTCGAATACATTGAGCCGGAGCGTGCGGCGGAATACCTGGAGCAGGCGGACATCGCGAAGGCTGTCCTTATAATCGGGAAGATGGAGAGCGACGCCGCGGCAGATGTGCTGAGGGAATTCCCGAAGGACAGGAGAAACCAGGTCATAGGACTTCTGGACGATGATTTCAGAAGAAAGATGGAGATGATCGTTTCGTTCGACGAGGACGAAATAGGCAGCCGTATGAGCACCAACTACATCTCACTGAATTCTGAAATGACCGTGGCAGAGGCTACCCGGGCGCTGATGACCCAGGCAAAGGAGAACGACAATATCTCCACGCTGTTCGTCACCGCGGAGAACGGATTCTTCTGCGGCGCGGTGGAGCTGCGCGCACTGCTGACGGCGGAGAAGCACGCCATGCTGGCTCCGCTTATCCAGACCAGCTTCCCGTATGTATACGGCGGCGAAAAGACTGAAAGCTGTATCGAGCGGCTGAAGAATTACTCCGAGAGCAGCGTGCCGGTGCTCGACAGCGGAAACCGTATCCTCGGCGTTATCACGCTGGAGAGCCTGGTGGAAGCTGTGGACGACGAGATGGGCGCTGTCTCTTATACACATCTGACGCTGCCGACGATCTACTCTGTGTAGATC
>ERZ1026862.173-NODE-173-length-41797-cov-5.413253_pt1 | contig 41797 bp, 39 predicted proteins | sample MGYA00380161_ERZ1026862 | MGnify/ENA primary metagenome ERZ1026862 (study PRJEB33269, sample SAMEA4719797) | human gut metagenome | biome: human-associated habitat; feature: organic feature; material: feces | place: Cameroon | collected 2013-10 ... | reverse complement strand
TTCCTCTCATGTTGTTATCTGATATTAATTATACAACGGTATAATTAATTTGTCAAGTTATATTAATCAAAATAGTATAGATGCTGTGCACATATAAAAATCGAGAAGATAGAAAGAAAATTCACGAAAACTCGAATTGCAATTCTTCCTAAAGTTCATTTTAGCAATGCCAAATACCATTGGCTAAAAGTTCAAGCACAGCCCTAAGCGTATCAAACTTACGAGGGAAACAATAGCTTTACCTACGTAAAATGAATATATTATATTAAATCAGCGTTGATTCCATCCACAGTTAAGGTGTCACCTTTGTTACAAGCATTCCGAATATGCTTGCCCAAACAAACAACATAAACACACCCAAGATAACCATCAGTTCAATAGCTTTCCACTTTTGATCTATTATCAACAATCTTACGTGTACGTCAATAGATTTATCAAAAACAACATCAAATCTGACTATTTGCCGTAATAACCGGCTGACCATTGTCATCACATATGTATTTCCACTTGTTTCAGTTTTGGCTTCTCCCCTATATACCAATGCAATTTATCTAATCTCAGTATACGGAAGCTCTTATTCTGATTTTGAGTAGATTTTTATCCAATTATACATGTTTCCATCGCTGAACCCCAATACCTTTTACTCGGAGATGAGCTTTACTAATATTGCAGCGGAGAAGCTTCAAAGCCGTGCCGAGCGGCTCAGCAGAAACGGTCATGTAAGAAAAGAACGGTCGGTGAATGTCCCTGTGCGGTTCACATTTATCAGCACAGCGGATTATATCGAGGATCCTGCTCAGCAGGCAGAATATATGTATGGATTGATAAAGACAAAAGACAGAGGTGACGAATATTGAGTAACTTAACGATAATCCCGGCAAGACCCCAGCTGGCTAATTCACAGCAGAATGAAACGGAAAAAACAAAGCCGCGAGTGGCTGCGTACTGCTGCGTCAACACGGACAGCGATGAGTAGGCAACCAGCTCTAGCCAGAATGTGAAGCTTGGCTTGCAGTTCCGCTATCAGCGTGGGGAAGTGCAGGTCAATCACAGCCGTTTTCTTGGTTACACCAAAGACGAGAACGGCAGGCTTGTAATTGACCCGGAGCAGGCAGAAGTGGTACGGAGAATTTATCGTGAGTACCTTTAGGGTTACAGTACCGACAAGATTGCCACCGGGCTGGAGCGTGACGGAATTCTCACCGGCGCAGGAAATCCGCGCTGGCACACAAGCATGGTAGCAAAGATTCTCCGCAACGAAAAGTACATGGGTGATGCGCTCCTGCAAAAGACCTACACGGTGGATTATCTTTCCAAAAAGCGCATAAAGAACAACGGAATAATGCCGCAGTACTACGTTGAGAACGACCACGAAGCTATTATTCCAAAAGAGATTTTTATGCGGGTGCAGGACGAACTTGTTCGCCGCAGGCTTGTAAAGGTCAGTCCAAATGGGAGAAAACATGGTTTCAGCAGTAATCATGTGTTTTCGCAGATGATAGTTTGCGGGGAGTGCGGCGAGCTGTTTCGCCGTGTTCACTGGAATAATCATGGCTGCCGTTCCATCGTCTGGCGCTGCCTTAGCCGTTTGCAGCCGACAGGTGTGATTTGCCACGCCCGTACGGTAAACGAAGAAGTGCTGAAAAATGTGGTTGTGCAGGCATTTAATGAAATGCTCGGCAGCAAGAGTACGTATCAGAAACGGCTTCGGGACAACCTTGCAACGGTGCTTCGTGGGTATGACGATGAGCAGGCTTTGGAGATAGACAAGCGGCTGGCTGAACTTCAGCAGGAGCTTATTAACCACGCTTCCCGCAAGGAGGATTACAAAGATATCGCAGATGAGATATTCCGACTTCGTGAGATGAAGCAGAAGAACTTCACCGACACCGCCGTCCGTGACGAGCAGGTCAAGCGTATCAACGAGCTGAATGATTTCATCGAGCAGCAGGATTCCGAGCTTACCGAGTTTGACAAGAGCCTTACCCGGCGGTGGCTTAAAGAGATTACCGTCTGGGACGATAGGTTTTCTGTGGAGTTGAAGTCGGGGGGGTTGAGATTGAAATTTGATTTTATAAATATATGTAACCCCTCTCGACTGTGATGGTCGGGAGGGGTTAATTTTTACAAAAACACGGGCTCAATAAATAAGTGTTTACATATTATTTGTAGAACTGCTGTGAAACCGCATCATATTTTAATTCGATTTCTTGGTATGTATGGCGACCATTTTCAAAGCTGTTACTTGTTGTATAAAATCGTTCTTCGTCTTTATAAAACCCTTGAAGTTCTGATGCAATGTCTAGCTCGTACGGTATCCCATCTTTAACACTATAGAGCATTGTACTCCATCCAGAACCGTAGGCGCCATAATTGCAACTAAAAAATCCTTTCCCATCGCATTCGGTATAATAACCATTTTCATTGGGGTAATAGCTAAGATTATAATCAGAACGCATTAATGATATCTTACCATTTGCATCAATAAAATAAACCCCCTCAATATAATCCTTCATATCATCAGAGTTTGGAGTAATGATTGCAAATGCTTCTTTATCACCATTTCCGTCATAATCCGAATATTGCCATACTGCAACATTTCCTTTTGAAGCCATTAAATCTTTTAACTCTGTTTCATTGAATGAATTAGGCGTATCCGCATTCTGAGAATCTTCCTCAATATCCGATTTTACTAAATACATTGCGTTTTCAGGTGCGATAGGAGGCTCATAGTTGGTTTCGTAAAAAAACATTTCTCCATTTGGAATTTCCGAAATCTGATTTGTTAGACCAGTATCCCATTTTATGGGATACTGTTTCGTCACCACTTCTAAATCAATTCCATTGAAAACAAGAGTTTTCCCATCCCAATCGTAATCAAGTGTTCGACTATAAGATAAATCACTTGTTGTAATAGGCGAATCTGTATTGTCATAGTACTTAAATGCGTAATATTCAATAACTGTTCCGTCTTCAAAAAATTTATAAACATTGTAAGACTGTATATGGTTCTCCCAATATCCATCCAAAAGATTAATAGAAGACTGTGTATGTTCTTCCTCCTGATTGAATGATAAAGTGTTATGAAATACAATCCAGTCAATAGCACTATATTTTTCCATCAGGTTAATCTCGCAGCTTTGGAACTTGGACAATAAAGCTGACAATTTACGATTCGTTTCTCGCATACTCTTTTCGTATTTACTGCATATCCCGCTTTTAATTAGAATATCGCGGGCAGTTATTGATGCCTTTGTTCCAAGAATAAGTGCATTTTTCATCTGTTGACACGTATTTATATCATCGGGAAATTCATAATAAATGCTCTGCAATCTGCTGTATTCCCCAAAAGCTAACTCCTGAATAATATAACAGTTGGCGGCAGTTTGTATTGCCTCATTTATTTCAGTAAGGTCAGACAAACCCGGTGTTATCTTCATTATTGTTTCAGTTGCCTGAATGATTTTCAATGCTGGATTAATATCTGATACTGCATTGCTTGCAATAGTTCTTCCTGCGGAAATGATCGCGTCACTTATAGAAGTAGTTTTTCCCAATACACCATTATCCGCTATATCGCACAAATGCTTCGCAGCTGTAACAAGGACTTTTGCTTCCTTGTCTGCAAACAAAGAATCTGACGATGGATTCGCCATGGTATCATAAAGAACAGAAATCATACTTTCAGAAATATTGCGGGTAAGATTATATTCATTTATTGCATCAATAATATTTTCTGAATATTCACCAAATTTGGCTGCCTTCCCCAATGCCTCTATTTCAGTCAAGTCAATATCAAGAAGATCTGCCATATCATTTGTGAGGGAAAAAGCTTTGTTCTGTGTCTGATATAAAGCATAATCAGTATCCTCAGAAATGTCAGTGTAATTCTCTGAGGAGTAGCACATTATTTCTGTCAATGTGTCATAATACTGTTCCTCTGTTACATTCAACACCTCATCGTTCCACCATGTAAAAAGGGCATCCGTAACTAAATGTGAATTATAATCCAAGAGAATCGAGCTTAACGTTGAATTAAGCAAAATGCTTGAACTGTTTTCTGATCTATCGCCTGCCTCTTCCCATGAAAATTTTACAGAAGGCGTTCTATAGCAATCAATTATTGCCTGATCGAGAGTATACGGGAAAGAGATGGAAATAGTGCTTTCACCCTCAGTAAACTTAACCCCAGCTTTCATACACTTAAGCATCTGCGAAAAATTAACATAATACTCTCCAGAGGCTGACTCAAAGTAATCGATTTTCCATGTTGAAAATTCTGAACGGTAAGATATTTCCATCAGTTCAGATTGATCTAGTATATATACTACCCTTTCAAGACGATCTTCATTGCAGAAAATATAAACATTTTTTCCATCACCGACAGTAAAATCATTGTAACCTGCCAATTCAGCTATAACTTGTGGTTTTACATATAACTCATTATCTTTCAGGACACCTGAAATAGTAAAGTTTGAAAAAGAGTAATTGCTTACACATTCAACAGGTATCGATACATACTCTTCCTCCTGATTTTGAGCAAACGATTTTATATTTAATCCATAAGCTAGAATACTAATTGCAATGATAAAGCCAATAACTCGTTTCATTATTTTATTCCTCCAATAATCCTGCGAAAGCCTCTTTTTCTGCTTTCATCTTGTATTCAATCAAGCCACCGGTAAGAATATTGCTGAGTTTTTCATTCACAACAAGATAATACGTATCATTTTCTTCTGTTAAGTCAACTTCGATAGTTTCCTGCTTTTGTGGGTAATCGCCGTCAAGTCTGTCAGTCAGCCATGAAGATAAGTCTTCTTCTGTTTCTGACGAAACATACTGATTTGTAATATCAACCATATCAGGGTAGGTAAATGTTACTTCTGCTGTGTTGTGATTGTCAGAGATTTTTACATTACCAATCGAGTATTCTATTTTATCTGTGATAGCAGCTGCAATGCTATCGCTTGCAACTGTGTTATCAATAACAGATCCGCGACTTGTAACAAATATTATATTATTTGCTGGTTCATTTGAAAACAAGCTATCTATTGCATTGCAATACACTTCATTGCTAACAGGCTTTTCTGAGCAAGAAGTCAACAAGGTCAACATAAGAAACAGAGCTGAAACAACTATTCTTTTTCTATCCACTTTTCCTCCTATTTGGCAAGATTAAATTATGACAATTCTGATTGTTTGTCGATGTTATTTCGAGAAATCGGCAAATCCACCAGAATAAAGTTACTACACAAAATTTAAGTGAAAGAAAGTCTATCTCTCAATGAACAGTATAACACAAGAAATGCGGTTTCGTCAATCCCTAAGGAAATATTCCGAAAAATACGGAGTAAAAAGAGTTTCAAGGAAATACAACAAGTGTCATTCTTATATCTACTTCTGAAAAGCTTGTTGGGACGGAATAGTTGAATCTCTTTCTTATTATGTTGATATGCTTTCTAATTCCTTTCTTTTAGCATCAATTGTTTCTACATACGCTTTAATCTCATTCCTTAACATCTCACTCCCGCTTTTCTCATACTCTTGAAGCATCTCCCCAGACCGAGCAATAAACTCATCATGCATCGCCCTATACTCCGCCTTTTCAGCCTCGGAGAGTCTGTCCCAGCCCTTTTTCTTGTGCATGAAATTCTCAAATCCGTACTTAACCCTCTGCCGCAGATTGAAAACACCCTCGGAGCATTTCTCACGGTAGACCGCCTTGCTGTTCTTCTTGCGGAGTAGCTTGCACTCCTCGCAATACAGCGTGTTTCTGGACTTTGCGAGAAAATAGCCACCGCAGAGCCTGCACTCAATGAAGAATATCTTACGGCTTTCAAGAAAACGTGAATACTCCGTGAGGAGCTGCGTAATCTCTCCACAATCATACCTAATAACACTCAAAATCTCCGTGTTCTGCGGAGATTTTTTCTTTTTCAGCGTGGTGAATGTATCGGAAATCATAGTTTCCACATCTTTGCGGAACTGCTCGCCAAGCTCTGCCCTGTCCGCCTGTTTCATTCCAAGACCGAAACGAGCGTTCATGTACAAGCCAGTCACAGCCCTATACATTTTTAGAACGACCCTCGCGAGCAGGCGAACGGACGCACTCCTGTCAACCTTGAAAATGTAGTCGAGGGTATTCAGCGTTTCGGCAACGCGGCTTTTGTTGGTGTTCTCGTCTTTGAGATTTGCGTAGAGTCTGTCTACCTGCTCCTGTATCTTCTCGGTCTCCGGAAATGAACGGCATAAATCAAGCGCGAATGTTCCGAGAGACTGCTCACGGAAGAAAATATCCAACTCTTTGACAGCAAAATTCGGTGAGCCCGGGTTCTTCAGCGCCTTTTTGATGGTTTTCTCCGAGCCGCCGATCAGCGTTTCGGAATTGTCCGACAGCAGTAAAACTACCTCATAATCGCAGTTTATTTCGTATTTATTTTCCATAATTATACATCAACCTCAAAAAATTTTTCTTAATACAAGGATAAAGTGTGCGTATTCAGCCGAACGGCTGTTGAACTTCAAAGATTTTAAACTTTCAATGCCGCATTACATGCGGCTTTTGCACTGCTCAAAATTACTTTTGGCAGTTACAAGGATAATGTAAAAAGCAGCAATAATCCGCGATATAAAGCTAATTGCCCAAATAGTGAACCAACGATTATTAAAACACTATCCTTGTAAAGTATAACACGACCTATTGCATTTGTCAACCCTTTGTGATAGAATACCATCAACCGAAGTAATCTCGGAACAATATCGCACAAGGAGGTAACTTTTATGACCAACGAAAAGAAACAAGAAATTATCGCAGCAATGACAGGCTTACTTGAACATCTGACCGACAACGAACCGCCGAAAACCGAACCCTCCCATGCTCCCGAACAAGTGGTCGAAATGCTCACCATCAAGGAATGCACTGAGGCAGTCAAAGGTCTGAACGAATACACCGTAAGGCAGCTTGTTCTGCGCAAAGAACTACCATCCATCAGAACGGGTCAGGGAAAGCGCGGAAAGATACTTGTGCCGAAAGCGGCACTGATGGCATATTTTACTGGAGGTAAGCTATGATAGAACAGATAATCAAGCTACTTAATTCAGATAACACAGTATCTGCCAACCGACTGCTCGCCCACGCTCTGGGGATAAAGGCGGCTCTGCTCTTTAATTCGCTTGTCGGAAAGCAGGCGTACTATGAGAAACATTCCATGCTTGACAGCGATGGCTGGTTCTATTCGACAATCGAGGATATGCAGGAAAGCACTGCACTGTCCCGCTGTCAGCAGAACAAGGCTATTGGGGTTCTTGTCAAGGCAGGTCTTATTGATTACCGCACAGGAGGTGTGCACTGCCGCCGTCATTTTCGTGTTTGTGATGATACGGAGCAGCTTGAAAAGTACCTTATAAAAGGTGAAGAAAAGTTGAATAGTATCATGTCGAAAATTGACGATGCACCCTGCGAAAATACGGCATACTACCCTGTCGAAAACGCTCATAGTACATTGCGGGAAATCGACAATCCCTTTATATAATCTTAATAATCAAACAAAAGAGAATAATCCTTATCCATCAATCAAATCCGACGGGACGGATATGACGGGAAATTCGCAAATCCTTTTTTCTTCCGACGAGCGCAGCGATTACCGTGACATTATCCGTGAAAATATCGAGTACGACTGCTTTTCCGAGGATAAAGCGCGGGTGGACGAGCTGGTTGAGATAATGCTCGATGTGGTGTGTTCGGCAAAAAGCACTACCCGCGTGAACGGCGAGGAAATTCCAACTAGTACGGTTAAAAGCCGCTTTCTAAAACTCACTCATGAGCATATCGAATATGTGCTGACTGCACTCGGGAATAACACCTCCGATGTTCGGAACATTCGCGCATATCTTATAACGGCGCTGTATAATGCGCCCATTACAATGGACAGCTACTACACGGCTCTGGTTAATCACGATATGTACGGAAATCCCGACCGATCGGAATAAATTTTTCTTTCAAATCTGAAAAGAAGAATTTAGCGAGATTTTGAGATTTTCCCAATTCTCCGGGCAGTTCATTCTGAACGGTTTGAGAATTTACCTTGTTTCACGGACAAGGGAGTTGAGAGGGATTTGTGATTTTATCTCAAATCTCGGTGTAAAAGCTGAAAAGGGGTTTGGGGAATTATCCACAACTCAATGTGATAATGATGGGCACAGCTTGTCACTATCACTATTGAGTTTAGCAACAACGACAACGACCGTTAAAAATGCTTCAAACACCGAGGAAGAAGTAGCGGGCATTTCAGAGATAAATCTGAAAACTGCTTTTCAAGAGCATTGGTGGCAGATGAGACAAATTTTGTAAAGCAGGAGAAAGGAGATGTATCATATGAGTGAGAAAAATCCAAAAGGGCTGTCGGTTTCATTTCGTGTGGATAGTGGTTTTCTCGACCATAACAACCGAGTTATCACCGCCCATAATGTAGACATTTCACGAACCGCCGACAACGTTACCTACGCGAAAATCGACCTGCACGATTTTTATGAACAGATTTTCGGCGAGGCTCTTGCGGAATACAACGCAAAGCAAAAACGAGCCGACCGACAAATCCCAGACTACTATGAGCACGTCAAGAAATCGGGCAAGGGTAAATTGTTTTACGAGGTAGTTGTTCAGTTTGGGGATTTACACGACTGCGGGCTTAATTCGGAGAATTGGAATACGGCGAAATCCATGCTTGACGATTATATGCGCGAATTTGAGCAACGTAATCCTAACCTCAAAGTGTTCAACGCCGTAATGCACCTTGACGAGAGCACACCGCACCTGCATATCGACTTCGTTCCTGTGGCGCACAAGGGGCAGCGTGGTATGCCGCTAAAAAATTCTATGAGTGGCGCATTGCGTGAACAAGGCTTTTCCTCTGCGAACCGAATGGAGAACGAATGGACTGCCTGGTCGGAAAGCGAGCGCTCGTTTATGGAGCAGATTTTGCTGAAACACGGCTTGCGGCGAGAGGATAAGAATGTTCACCGTCCGCATTTGTCGGTTGAGGACTACAAGAAAACCGCGCTTGAAGCAAGAAATATCAGCGAAATAAACGCTCATATCACCGCACTGAAAAAGAAACCCGAAAAGGAATTGACCCCCGAGGACGCTGTTCTGCTAAACAATCAGAACGACTTCCTGCGTGCAGAAATCATGAAGCGCAACGAAACTATTTCCGATTTAAGCAAGCGTGCAAACGCCGCCTTTGTCCCAGTGATTGTTTATAACCCCGACAAGATGCAATACATATCGGACGGGCTGGCTCGGGCAAAAATACCGTTTGTTGCAGAGAGCAAGACGCTCTACATTCCTGATTACGCACTGGAAACGGCAAGGGCAATTTCACGGCACTACAAGCCGAGCGAGAATGCGACTTCGATTCGTGAACAGATAAAGCTGGATATTGACAGATTGGTGTATTCCTCGGATAGCTTTGGGGACTTGCTTGCAAGGCTGAAAGAGCGTGGTTACGAAATCAAGTGGGCAAATATATTTCCGTCAAAGCGCCGTCTGCGGAACGCTTTGTACGGCTGAAAACTCTCGGCGAGGAATATCTACCTAAAAACCTTGAACGGCGCATAGCTGAAAGCCGACGGTTCGTCGATTGCGTTCATAAAAAAGCGCAGAACGCAAATCCTGTTGAGAAACGGTTTCACAGCGTTATTTTGAATGTTACGACAGCCGTTACACAGTTCCGGCTTGAACCGAAAAAATCAGACAGGCACAGGTACTACTGTTTTCAGAACGACGCTCGGATAAACTACCTTTCCGAACAGCTTTTGACTATCGGCGAGTTTGGCATAACCTCTCGCGAGGGGATTTACGCAAAGGCGCAGGAGTTACAGCGGACTATACACAAAATGCGTTCCAACGGCGAAATTTCCGAACCAGAAGAAACGGCTCTGAAGCGTATCAACGAGCTGATAAAGGCTTATGAGGAAATTGTAGATGGAAACTACATATATAATCTTATAAAAGCGCAGAAGTCACGGGAAGCTGCCGTGCAAAAGACAGAAAAATCTCCAAAGCACAAAAGATAACGATATGCCTCTTGACAAATCACACTTTAAAGCGTAAAATAGAATTGCAGAGGGTATGTCATAAATCTACGATATTTAAGGAGAGTATCATATGGCTACCATTACAAAACGAGGGGAAACCTTCAGAATTAAGGTGTCATTAGGCTATGACGCCAACGGAAAACAAATCGTCAAATCAACCACATTTGCGCCTCCGACAGGAGCAACGCCACGGAAAGCCGAAAAACTTGCACAGGAATACGCTCTTGATTTCGAGCGCCACTGCAAGGGCTATGCACAGCTCAACGAGAATATGCGATTTTCGGAACTTGCGGACTGGTACTTTGAAAACTACGCCCCAGTGGAGCTGAAAGAGGGAACGCTCTACAACTACAAAAGTGCCTACAAGAACCACATTGAACCTTTTTTCGGGAACGTTAAGGTCAAGGACATAAATACGCCGAGGCTCACAACATTTGTTCAGTCCCTCAAAGTCAAGCCCGAAACCGCGCGTAAGATTTATGTCGTTGTGCAGAGCATATTCCACAGGGGCGTTGAACAGGGATTTATTCGTGATACTCCATGCAGGAATGTCATTCTTCCGAAAAACAAGGACAAAAAGAAAAAGCCCGTCCTTGACGAAGAACAGGCCAAGCGGTTTATGGAGCTTCTTGAAACAAAGTCCTGCGACCTTGATGTTAAGCGAATGATTAAGGTACTGCTCTATACGGGACTGAGAAGCGGAGAAATGCTTGCACTTTCATGGCATGACATTAATTTTGATGAAATGACTATCTCGGTCAATCACAACCTTGCCGATGTAGGTGGAAAACACTGGCTCACCACCCCGAAAACCGAAAGCAGTATCCGAACAATCGGAATGAGCGCGGCTCTTGCGAAGATTTTCAGAGAGCAGAAATCATATCAGGAACAGCTTATCAGCGCTCTCGGCGGTAAATTCGCTCACCCGGAAATTGTGTTCACTTCCGCAAACGGGAATTTCCGCGACAGATCGGCGTTGCGGACTTCTTTCAAGCGTTTTCTCAAAGGCACGGAGTTTGAGTTCCTTACCTTGCACCAGCTCCGTCATTGCAACGCAACATTACTGCTGAACAGCGGAGTTGACCTTAAGGTGGTATCGGAACACCTCGGTCACTGCGACATAGGCGTAACGGCGAATATATACGCAGACGTTCTCAAAAGCACCAAAGCGAAAGTTGCGGATCTGATTTCTTTAAAGCTGGCATAACAAAAATCCTCCCCGAAATCGGAGAGGATTTAAAAAGTTCTCTGGTAAAGACCAGATAAAGACCAATTTGATAACTCGATTGCCGCAAACCGCTTCGCAAAGCCGTTTGTAAGGGCTTTGATTATCTCTTGGAGAACTGCGGAGCGCGACGTGCAGCCTTTAAGCCGTACTTCTTTCTCTCCTTCATTCTCGGGTCACGAGTGAGGAAGCCAGCCTTCTTGAGGACAGGGCGCAGCTCATCGGAGTACTGGAGAAGTGCTCTGGAGAGGCCGTGGCGGATAGCGCCTGCCTGACCGGTAACGCCGCCGCCTGCAACGGTAGCAACGATGTCGAACTTCTCAACGGTGTCTGTGAGGGTCAGGGGCTGACGAACGATCAGCTTGAGGGTCTCCAGACCGAAATAATCATCAATGGAACGGCCGTTTACAGTGATGGTGCCGCTTCCGGGATATACTCTAACTCTTGCGACAGAGTGCTTTCTTCTGCCGGTGCCATAGTAATAAGGCTTAGAATCGTACATTGTTCAGGCCCTCCTTATATTTTGTATTCAACGGGCTTCTGAGCCGCATTGTTGTGCTCTGCACCTGCGTAGCAGCGCAGTCTTGTGAGAGCCTTTCTGCCGAGAGTGGAGTTGGGCAGCATGCCGTTTACGGCGATGGTCATTGCCTTCTCGGGGTTCTCCTTCATCAGCTTGTCGTAGCTTACTTCCTTCAGGTGGCCGATCCAGCCGGTGTGCCATCTGTAGACCTTCTTCTCCAGCTTCTTGCCGGTGAGGACTGCCTTGGAGCAGTTGATTATGATTACGTGATCGCCGCAGTCGCAGTGGGGAGCGAATGTCGGCTTGTGCTTGCCTCTCAGAAGATGAGCGGCGGTTGCAGCTACACGGCCCAGGGGCTTGTCAGCTGCGTCGAGAATATACCAGCTGCGCTCAACTTCGGCAGCCTTAGGCATATAAGTTGACATATTTGTTTCCTCCTTATTTAAAGTATCCGGCATTAAATCTACACATAATGCCGCTATGCAACATTTGATATTATACACGCTTTCCCCGGCTTTGTCAAGGGATTTTTCGGATATATTTCAAATATACCACGTTTTCTCGGGATTTCTCTGCGAATCTCTCGGTTTTTCTCGCTTTCTCTGGTTTCATTCCATTTTCGGGGCACGTTGAGAATACGCGAGATAGAGTGAGAAAATACGATAATACGCAAGCATAAAGGTGTTATTTGTGCAATAATAAAAGCGCCGCTTCCGGCGCCGGTTCATCTGTTTATTTCCTGGCGGTCGGTCCTGCCGAAAAGGTAGTCCAGGGACACGTCAAAATAGTCTGCGATCGCCAGCAGCGTCTTGTAGTCCGCTTCCCGGGCGCCGCTTTCGTAGCGGCTGATGGAATTCTGGTTCAGGTCAAGTTCGATGGCAAGGCGCACCTGGGATATTCCGCGGCTTTCGCGCAGTTCTTTCAGTCGAAACACAACCATCACCTCTTGACAAAAGTATACCATAGTGGTATAATAAAAATATCCCATTTTGGTATATTTCATACCAGACGGAGAAATATTTAAAAGGTAGGTAAATGTATGAAGATTTTCAGAAAAATCGCGGCAGTCCTTTCGGCGGCGGTCATCGCGGTGTCGGCTTGTGCTTCAATGGCGGTAACGGCAGGGGCAGACAGCATTTACGACACGGCGAAGGCTATTTCAAGCGGCAAGTCGGTTTCGACCATACTGCCGGCGTATTATGATACGGCAGACTATAAGGTTACCGTATCCGGAAGCGGAACATTGAAGTTCAGCATTGAATCTCACATGTACAGACTTGCAATGGAGGTTTATGATTCGAATGGCAATTTGCTTTCAACGATAGCAAACACCACCACATCGGGCGAAAGCTCAAGCATTGGCAAGGAAATGCATTACATGAACTGGAACGACACTATCGAAAAGTTCAAGGGAACCGTTTCCTATTCCGTCAAGTCCGGTACATATTATATTAGATTTTATAGATACGCTACATCTGGAAATGGTAAGGTGACATTCACCGCAACATACCCCACAGGTTCCAGCAGCAAAGCCAAGATCAACTACATTACGCTGAACCTCAGCAAGGGCGATTCGCTCTCCCTGGGGGCTGACATGACCGGCTCCGGAACTGTCACCTGGAAAAGCAGCAACAGTTCGGCTGTATCCGTGACTTCCTCCGGCAGGGTGACAGCAAAGGGCTACGGCTCCGCCATCATCACCGCCAAGGTCGGCAAGACCACGAAGAAGATCAAGATCGTGGTATCCTGACCGGACTACTATATAATATATTCCGCCGCCGGAACTCCCTCCGCGGCGGAATTTTTTTCGCGCCGTGGTGTAACGTTTCCGAAGTTGACGTGTATTGACATTATGAAAGGATTGTGATAAAATAATCCAGGTGGTTTAAATCAATAACTTATATGAAAAGGAGATTTTGTATGAACAGTAAAACTGCCTCTATCCTGGCTATGGTTTGCCGGGTCGGTAAACTTATCGGTGCTTTGTTCACCATCATCGGAATGCTCGTTCTTATCGGAACGCTGACCGGGCTTTTCAAGCCGGAGCAGTCCACCTCGTCGTCCTATGGCTACTATGACGACTACTACGGCTATAACTACGGGTGGAACTCCATGGAATTCCCCGATGGCGGCGATATCAGCAGCAGCCGTGAATTCCTGAGCGACCGCTCCATGATTTCCTGGGCAAGCAGCTCCAGCAGCTCGTATTCGCAGCTGTCCGCGCTCAGCTCCATCACAGGCTCCCTTAACTTCATGTGCGCAGGCGCGTTCGTGATGTTCTTCAGCTCCATCGGCGCGTTCATCTTCGACCTGCTCTCCAAGAAGAACATGGTCGGCGGATTCATCGACGTGTGCGTTGGTCTGCTGGCGTTCATCACCAACTTCATGGTGACCCCCAGCACCGGCAATATCATGTCCATCTACACCAAGGTGAGCGCCGGGGATTACACCGCTATCACCGGGTATTTCGCGGCTCTGCTCCTGCTCATCATGGCGGCTTTCCTGATGTTCCGCTCTGCGTTCCCGTGCAGCGCCCTCACTACCAAGAAGAACACTGGCAATGCCCCCAAGCAGCCGGTTTATCAGAACCCCGTGTACGCGCAGAATCCGTATCAGAACCAGTACCCGACCGGCGGCTACAATAACGGCAACCCCGGCGGCAGAGTGTAAAAGGGAGGTACGACAATGAACAATAATTCGTTTTCTATTCTCGCGGTAGCCTCCAGATTCGGAAAGCTTATCGGCGCGCTTCTTTCCATCATCGGATATTTCATCTTTACAGGCGCCCTCACCGGACTGATCAGCGATTTCACCAGCGGCGCCTTCAGCAGCATGGGCAGCTCCCAGATCACGAACATCGTCGTTGAGCAGATCCAGCTGATGAGCGATGTCCTCGGTCTTATCCGCGCCGGCGCGATAGTGCTCTTCATCTTCGCGATGGCGGCTATCCTCTTCAGCCTGCTGGCAAGGGACGGTATCGTGGCTTCCATCGTGGACGGCTGCTTCGCGGTATTCTCCTTCATCGTAAGCTTCAACTTCAACCTGCCTGCTGAGTTAAGGGGCGTTGATCTTTCCGACTACTCCTTATACAGCATAAGCAGGATCATGGACCTTATCTCCTCCATGGGCTCCTATGTGGTAGGTATCGTTATCGCTATCATCGTTATCTTCGTTATCGCCATCGTCAATGTCCGCGCGGTATTCCCCACCGATTCCATCGAGATCCGCATTCCCACCAGACCTGCCTACAGACCGGCGTATGCTCCGAATGCGAATGCAGGATTCCAGCAGGTCAATGCGCAGGCTCCGAACATGGCTTACGGACAGAATGCAGGCTATCCGCAGTATGCTCCGAATGCGCAGGCTCCGAACGCGGCTTACGGACAGAATGCAGGCTATCCGCAGTATGCTCCGAATGCGCAGGCTCCGAATGCGGCTTACGGACAGGGCGCAGGCTATCCTCAGCAGGTCAGTGCGCAGGCTCCGAATGCGGCTTATGGACAGAACGCAGGCTACCAGCAGTATGCTCCGAATGCGCAGGCTCAGAATCCCACCTACGGACAGAATCCTGACCACAACCAGAACAACAGAGTATGATAGAATTGCCGCCGTGGTCAGTCTGCGGCGGTTTTTCCTGCCCTGCCTTGACACGACGGCCGTTTTATGGTACAATAAATAATACGATAATTTAATGTCGTACACCCGTATTTATATGAAAAGGAGAACCCCATGAACAAACAACTCGCTTCCGTAATCGCGTTCTGGTCGCGCGTAGGCGTGGCAGTGAGCGCACTGCTGACTATCCTTGCCGACCTCATCACCAGCGCTTCCATCGCCTCCATGAACATCACCGGGATCCCCGGCGCGGCGGTATTCACTCGCATCTGCATTTTCCTCATGGTTGCCTGCGTAATTTCCCAGGCTGTGTTCAGCAAGCTCGCGACCGACCGCTTCGATATCCCGACCTACATCAACCTTATTCCGGCGCTGCTCGCGTTCATCATGAACTTCCTGCTGCACCCCATATGCTCCCTTATGGGCAGCGGAGACGCTACTTCAGTGTTCGTGGCTCTGCCGCTTATCATGCTTTCCGCAGGATACCTTCTCCGCACCGCTACTCCCAGCGAAAGCCCCCTCACCGTGGCTTCCTTCAAGCAGGCTATCGCCACCGGTAAGAGCCTGAGCGCCGCACGCGCAGCAAGCAATCCCTACGGCTACCAGCAGCAGGGTTATCCTCAGCAGGGCTACCCGCAGCAGGGTTATCCGCAGCAGGGCTATCCTCAGCAGGGCTATCCGCAGCAGGGCTATCCGCAGCAGGGCTATCCCCAGCAGGGCTATCCCCAGCAGGGTTATCCTCAGCAGGGTTATCCTCAGCAGGGCGTTCCCCAGCAGGGCGTTCCCCAGCAGGGATTCCCTCAGCAGGGCGTTCCTCAGCAGGTAAATCCCCAGCAGGGCTACCAGAATCAGAACAACAGATGATACATAAAAAGGGCTGTCGGAAGACAGCCCTTTTTTAATTCGGAATGCGGAATTCGGAATCATGGTGTCCGGCTCCGCCGGACGGATTTCAATAATATGCGGATTTATGGGAGCCGCGCTATTGTTCGGGTGAGAGCCTATATGTTTTGTGGCTCATTCCCCCGAATGCCTGCCGGGGCAACCCGGCTCGGGCGTGCCCGACCCTGCCGCGGTTGCCCCGGTGCTTTCAACGATGGGATTATTGGAGCCGCGATATTGTTCGGGTGAAAACGTATTTCTCTTGTAGCTCATTTCCCCGTATTACATGCCGGGGTTACCCGGCGGGAAGGATTCCATGGTGCGTATGAAGATGTCGGAGTATTGGCTGACGTCGCCGCGTGGGGCGGTGTTCACGTCGTAGATTCCCACCACGAAGAAGCCGGCGTTGTGGGCTGTTCTGGCGCAGTAGGCGCCGTCCTCCACGACGACGCACTCCTCCGGGGAGGCGCCCAGCCGCGCCGCCGCCTGGAGGTAGATATCCGGCTTGTCCTTGTGCGCGCCGGCGGTGGTGCAGTCCAGGTAGAACCGGAAATAGCGGTCGATGTCGTATTTCTCGGTGAACGGCTGGGACACCCACCGGTCGGTCGCGCTGGCAATACACATCTCCGCGCCCTGCTGGCGGAGCCTTTCCAGGACCTCCAGCGCGCCCGGGCGCGGCTTGATGACGGTCGCGTATTTCTCCTTCATTCCGCGGCGGACCTCCTCCATGCGCTCCTCGTTGCCGAGGTCCTCCGGGGTGAAGCTCCCGTACCAGTAGCCCATGCTGTCCGCGATGGTGCCGTCCAGGTCGAATATGTAGTACTTTCTCATGCCCATTCCTCTATTATTCCGTATTCCAGTTTCATGTTCAGTATCCTCAGCACGGACTCGTCCAGCCGCTCCTGCGTTATCTCGCCGGATCCCACCGCCGCGTTCAGCGCAGTTATCGCGCTCTCGTAGTCCGAGCTGCACAGCAGGTCAGCCCCGGCAAGGAAAGCCTGCACCGCCGCCTGGTTTTCGCCGCAGTATTCCCCGACAGCCTGCATCGACAGGTCGTCCGTCATTATCACCCCGTCGAAGCCCAGGCTGCGCACCAGGGAGTACATCTCCGGCGACAGCGAACCGGGAAGCTCCGCGTTGACGCATTCCACGATGTTGTGCGACACCATCACCACCGGCGCCCCGGCGTCTATCCCGGCGCGGAAGGGCAGCAGGTCGAGGGATTCCAGCTCCGTCAGGGGGCGGCTGTCGATGGATATTCCCGTGTGGGTGTCGAGATTGTCCCCGTAGCCCGGGAAGTGCTTCAGGGCGCATATCGTGCCGTTCTCAACGTAGCTGCGCACGGCGCTCGCCACCGCAGCGGAAACGGAATCCACGTCCGTGCCGAACGCCCGGTCGTAGATGTAGTCCTCCGCGGAGCGCGGCAGGTCGCACACCGGGGCGAGATTCATGTTCAGCCCCAGGGACTTCAGCAGCGCGGATTTCTCCGCCGCGTCGGAATACACCCCGTCCGTGCCGCCGGAAGCCAGCACTTCCGACTGCGCCGGGAACTTCTCCGCCCGGTACTGGGAGTATTTCGACACGCGCACCACGGTGCCGCCCTCCTCGTCCACGGCGAACAGCAGCGGAATCGTGGAATCCTGCTGGAGCTGCGCCAGCTCCGCGACTATGCCCTCCGGGGTGCCGTCCTGGAAATCCGCCGCGAACAGTGTGAAGCCGCCCGGGTGGAATTCCTCCAGCACCTCCGCCGCGATGGAAGCCCCGGGATAGCGCGCCAGCACAAGCTGCCCGGCTTTCTCCTCCGGGGACATTCCGGCAAGTATGCGGTGGGCGGCGTCCTGCGGCTCCGTGGTCGGGGTGGATTCCGTGGTAGGTGCGGATTCCCCGGATTCCGCACCGGGGGTGGATTCCGCGGTCCCGGGGGATTCCTCGCTGGGCTGCGCCGGCTCCGCAGAAGTGCCGGCGGTGGATTCCACGGACGAGAAGTCCGGCTCCGGGATCTCGCGCTGCGTGCTCATGCACCCGGCAAGGGCGAGCGCGAGCAGGGGGGAGAGAATATGTCTGAGTTTCAAAGCTGCCTCCGTAATCAATTCGGAATTCGTAATTCGTAATTCGGAATTTCGGTGTCCGCTTCGCGGACGTATTAAAAATGGATACAATCGGAATCCTGCCGCGGAAGCGGCACAATGATTCCGCATTCCGCATTCCGAATTCCGCATTAACCTAAGTATATCACATTCTTCCCGATTTCGCAACCCGTCCCCGGATTCTCCCATGATTGACAAAACCGGCGTGTTGGTGTATAATAAAAAAGTATGATTTTATTCAGAGAAGCTGCCACAATATGGCTTTTCGGGTAAATTGTTGCTCCGATTGTGCGAATCGGCAAAAATCATGCATAAAATTTTGCTGAAATGCTGAAACTTTTTTCATCTGTGGCGTGACTTCAGTATTGCAGGCGGTGGAGTGAGGTGAGTTCTGCGTGGGTAATCCTGACTTAGACAGCTATTTTGACGCCGTTTATGCCGAAACTATCGGCTCGGTTTCCCGTTTCGTTGTGAGCCACGCAGCACGCTTTCAGGACACCGAGGATATTGTGCAGAATGTCTACACCCGGTTCTATAAGCGTATCTCCGAAAAGGGCTACGCCGATATAGAGTCCACCGAGGCATTCCTCATCAACATTGCAAAGTTCGAGTGCCGCAGCATGTTCGCAGGATTCAAGCGCCGCAAGGACCGCGACGTTATCCTTTCCGACATCGACGAGGAGCAGTCCGCGGCGATAGAGGCGGAGATGTCCCGGGACCAGAAGCTGCTCGAGGATATCATGGCTGACAAGATACTCGCCAAGCAGATATTCGACGACATCATGTCCGGCGACGAGATGACCGGCAGGATATTCTACCTGCACTTCGTCTGTGACATGAAACTGGAGGAGGTCGCGAACCGGCTGGATATCAAGCTTTCCACCGTCAAGACCAAGCTCTACCGCACCATCGAAAAGCAGAAAAAGAAATACGGTATCTGACCCGTATGCATATTATATAGTAAATATATAGTAAATACAACGAAAGGAGGTCTGTCGCATTTATGAACAGGAACGAGTTCTACAAACAGCTTATGAGCGAATACACGTTCGACGCCGATAAGATCCGCGAGAACGCAAAGCGCGGTAAGAAGCGGCAGAAGCTCACTCCGTTGTATGTCGGCATGTCCGCTGCCGCCGCCGCAATGGTGGTGACTGTCGGCACCATCGCCATGACAAACCTCGGCAGGAACGACGGCGTGAGCCTTACTGACACAGGGCTTACCACGCTTTCCGCCAGCGACAGGCTCAGCCACGCCCTCCAGCAGCTGGAGCAGGAGCGTGAGAGCAGCGAATCCAAGGATTTCCTCGTGACATTCGCACAGCCGCTTACTCCGGCGCAGGCGCAGAGCGTCCTCACCGCAGGCGGCAATATTCCCGTGAAGCAGCTCTATCTCTCCGACGGCAGCCGCGTTTCCGACGCGGATTCCATCGGAAGCATATTCACCGGAGGGGGCGACCAGCGCATTACCGGCGCGGCGGTCTACTGTTCCGGCAGCTTTGCGGCGGAATTACAGGATAACCCGGAGGTGTTCCTCATCGAGGTGATGGAGGCTTCCGACTTTGAGAACGCGGCGCCCGTGGACATCGCGGAGATATCCACCGGCGAAGTGACGCTTCCCCCTGCGGAAGTCACGGAGCCTGGCGTAGTCACTCCCGTGCCCGTGACCGATGTTCCCGGCAGCGCCGAGGACAGCGGCACCGTGGAGCCCACGGCGGATTCCTCCGAGATGGACGGCACCGCCGAGCCGGAGGCGTCCTCCGAGCCTACAGAGGAGGACGAGGGGCTCCCCACCGAGGAGCAGACCACGATCCCCGAGGAATCCACGACGGTTCCCACCACTCCGGACAGCACGTCTTCCGCTCCGGAGAACTCCACCGAGCCGGAGGAGCATGTTCCTTCCGTGCCGGCAGGGGTGACTCTCCCGGCGGATATCCCTGTCGAGAGCTACAACAGCTATATCAGCGCGGACAGCGCGTTCTTCATCAGCAGCGACGTGTTCCTGGTGAAGGACAGCCAGGGTATCTCCCTGTACCGCTACGAGGGGCAGAGCGAAACGCTCATCTGCTCCGAGCCGCTTGAGGACGCGAAGATCGCCTGGGTATCCGAGGACCGGCGCCATCTGATGATGACCGGAATCGGCGATTTCGGCAGCAGGAGCCGCACGCTGCTTGTCAGCGCGGACAGCGAGAGCATTACCGACCTCTCCACCGAGGACATCATAATGAGCGGCGCGCTCACCGGATTCGGCTACAATGAGAGCAGCAGGCTGCTTTCCCTCTGCTACAAGGAGGACGGAGTTTACTACATCTCCGCGGCGCGGCTGAATACCGACAACACGCTGGATTACATCGGCACGCCGGTGGAATCCGAGGATAAGCTGGCGCTGGTGGCTTCCTACGGCGAAACCATCTACTACACCGAAACCTCCTCCGGAAAGACGCAGATATACTGCGCGGACGCTACCTCCGGCAGCGGCAGGCTGGTACACAGCTTCTCGTCCGCTCCGAAGCTGACGAGGAATCTCGCGTTCACCCACGCGGTGTTCACCCCGGACGAGAGTTCCGTTATCGGCTTCACCGAGATATTCGACCCCGAGTCCGGGAATCTTATCCCCGTGACCGGCAGCAGCGTAAGCTTCGGCGCGAGCCGCCACAGCTTCCTCGACGGGGACAGCTGCTATGTTATTTCCGGCGGCAGGGCTTCCGCGGACGGCGCGATACAGTCCCTGGCGCAGATAGAGTACCGCCGCAGCGGCTCGGATAAGTGGTGCGCGTATGTTTCCGGCGGCACGGTCCGGGTGACCGGCAGCACCTACAGCGCCGCGAACATCGGCGGACTGCTGACCTTCAGCGACATCACCGCGAATGCTCCTGCGGAGCTGAACTCCGCGCTCCGGGGCGCTATCGGCGTGAACAACGCGCTGGCGCTCGGCGAGTGCGTTGACAGCGGCATTACGGACAACAAGTCCCTGATAGACTGCATTGGCGCGTTCTATTCCGCGAACGCCTCCCAGAAGCTCATGACGAAGTGCGGCGTTTCGCCGTACGGGGCGCTGAGCTACTCCACCGGCGGACTCTCCGGCGTTGACGCGGCGAGCGTCCAGCTCGTTATCAGCGAGCGCACCGCGGATTCCGCGTCCGGAATGATGTACGTTGAGTGCGGCACCTTCGGCGGCAGGATCGCCTACAGGTCCACTGCAGTTACCTTCGTAAAGGAGAACGGCTCCTGGAAACTGGACTGCATCATCGCCGGGTAGCCCCGGCAGGGTCGGGCACGCCCGACAGCGATTCGGGGAAGCGAACCCTAAAAGGGAAGCGTTTTCACCCGAGCCGGGTAGCCCCGGCAGGCATTCGGGGAAGTGAACCGCAAAAGGGAAGCGTTTTCACCCGAACAATGGCGTGGCGCGCAATGCTCCTTTCCCGGCGAATCCACAATTAAATCCACACATGCAAGGGCGACCATCGGTCGCCCTTTTTTATATCCAGTTAGCGGAATCCTCCGCCGTATTATTTGCACGCATTTGCAGTATCCACCTCCCTAAAATAAGAAGGGAAGCGCAGCAGGCGCTCCGGGGAGGTGAAGTAATGGACAGCGAAATACTGGTTGCGCTTATCTCGCTCATCGGCACGCTGGGAGGTTCCCTGGGGGGAATTCTGGTCAGCTCCAAAATGACCGCGTACCGGCTCCAGCAGCTGGAATCCCGGGTGGCGGAGCACAATAATTTCGCGCGCAGAATGCCGGTGATAGAGGAGCAGATAAAGGTGATAAACCACCGGCTTGCAGACATCGAAGAGGAGGAAAGACACCATGAAAATTGACTGGAAGCGTAAGCTTACGAGCCGCAAGCTGTGGGTGGCTGCGGCAGGATTTGTTGCCGGGCTTGTCGTGGCATTCGGCGGCAGCGCGGAAACCGCCGACACCGTGTCCGGCTGCATACTCAGCGGCGCGGCGGTGGTGGGCTACGTCATCGGCGAGGGACTTGCGGACGGCGCACACAAGGAGGAGTGACCATGGCTCTGACATTCCAGGCGTATGCGCGGAACAACGGCGCGTTCCGCGCGGCGCGCCCCATGCCGTCCGGCAGTCCGGAGGGGATAATCATACACAGCACCGGCGCGAATAATCCCACTCTGAGGCGCTATGTCAACGCGCCGGAGGTGTGCGGCGAGAATCCCTGGCGGAACTACTTTGACCGCGCGGATTCCGACGTGTGTCCGCATGCGGTGATCGGGCTGGATAAGTCCGGAGTAGTCCGCGCGGCTAAGCTGCTGCCGTGGAATATCTGCTGCTGGGGCTGCGGCGCTGGTTCCAAGGAAAGCTACAACTACTCCCCGGCGTACATACAGATCGAGATTGCGGAGGACGGACTTGCGGACCGTGAGTACTTCGAGCGTGCGTTCGGGCTGGCGGCGGAATTGTGCCAGCGGCTCCTGCGGAATTACCCCACGATACGTCCCGAGAACATCATCAGCCACCATGAAGCGTACCTGCGCGGCTACGCCAGCAACCACGCGGACTGCGACCACTGGCTCAAGAGGTTCGGACTGAATATGGATTGGTTCCGCGCGCTGGTTTCCGGCGAGAAGCAGGTGAAAATCACTGCTGAAGTCACGGTTGCTGAGAGCAGGGCGGACGGAATCACCAAGCAGCTCCAGGCGCTGGGGTGCAGCGTAACGACCGAATAAAAGAATCCCCGGGGCGGAAGCTCCGGGGATCCTGTGGTTATGTGATTTTCTCACCCTGCCTGGGTCATCTTTTCGATGAAGTCCTTATCCCGGAGAGGTCTGCCGTTGAATATACCCTCGATGAGGTCCACGTCGTATCCGCCGAGGGCGGTGAGGTCCTGGGGATTATCCACGTCCCGGGCGCAGACGGCGATCTTCTTTTCCCGGGCGAGCTTTATCACGGAGCGCACGAAGGAGGTCGATATCGCGTCCCCGGAGAGCCGCGAAGCCTTTATCTTCACCGTCCTGACGGCGGAATTCCCGAGGAGCTCCGCTGTGAAGTAGCCGGTGCCGGTGTCGTCCGCGATGATGTTCACGCCCATGTCGGAGAGCTGCTGTAGGTAAGCGCTGGCGGTCAGCGTGCCCTCGCTCTCGGATACCGCGATGCTGACTGCGGAGGGCGGCAGGGAGTACTTTTGCAGGCTGCTTTGTAACATCTCCACGGAGGTTTCAGTGCTGATGATGTTCTCCGGAATGGCGAAGCTTACCCGGAATCCCGGGAAGCCCTTTGCGCGCACCTCGGAGCAGAATCCGCAGGTCATGTCGCAGATGAATCCGTAGAACTGCCGCGACAGCCCCAGCTGGTCGATTATCGGCATGAAGCGCTCCCGGGGGACAGTCATGTCCTCGTTTCCCCAGAATACTGTCGCCTCGCAGCAGTGCAGCGCGCCGGTGCGCATTTCCAGCACCGGCTGGTACAGGCAGTAGAATCCCCGGAAGCCGTTCTCGGCGGCGTCGGTGATGAGCTTCTTCACCATGCGGTTGTCGGTGAGGGCGTCCTCCAGCCCCTCGGAGTAGCACACGGCGTCCTCCAGGCGGCGGTCCTTCGCCAGGCGCAGGGTGTGGGTCGCGGCGCTCACGCAGGCGCGGACGCTCTCGGCGTCCGTGGGATACATCGCGAACCCGGCGTAGACGCGCATATGGTGCTCGTTATCGTGGAGATACCACGGCGAGCGGAATTTCGTCAGGATAGCCTGGGCGAACTGCCGTGCCTCCTCCCGGTCGATACCCCGGAGGGCAACGAAAAGAATATCGCTGGAGAATCGGAACACCTTCTTCACGGCACCGCAGGGCATGGCGGTGATGTATTCCGCGCAGCTGCGCAGAATATCGTCCGCGTATTCGAACCCGTATATCTCGGAGATATTCTTGAGGTTGGAGAACTCCACCGCGATGACCGACCCGGAGTGCCCCCGGGCGATACCTGCGGTGAACTCATGCTCGAAGCAGCTGCGGTTCGGGATATTGGTGGCGGCGTCGTAGTACGCGAGCCTTTCCAGGCGCACCCGGGAGGTGCTCAGCTCCTCCTCCAGGAACAGCTTGTAGATGACGGTGGAGAGCAGCTGGGTGAGGCTCTTCATGAGGGTGCGCTCCCGGGGAGTCCACTCCCTGCCAGTGGAGCGCGAGATGTACAGCAGCACGCCGCGGTTGCTTCCCTGGTCGTAGGTGCGCGCCACCACGCAGCTGCAATTCTTCCCGGACTTCATGCCGATGGAGTAGAGGTCGGTGCAGGCGAGTCCGCTGTAGTCCATCTCGGCGCGGAGTTCCGGCGTGAGGGTGAAGTTGCCCACGGTGGGCACCACCACTCCGGCGCGCTCCAGGCGGTAAGCCTTGACGGGGTTGTTCTCGTCGCCGCAGAACTGTATTTCGGACAGCCCGAAGTGCTCGCTCACCAGCATGGTGATGTTCTTGATGGCGGTCTTGGTATCGGGGCTTTGCAGGAATATGGAGTAGACTCCGTTGACGAGTATCTGGTCCTCGAAGTTCTGTCCCAGCAGCTTGTTGGCGTTCTGGGAGGTTTCCATCTCGTCCACCAGTGCGACGTAGGAATTCGCGACCCCGGAAACGGTGTGCGCCATGGTTTCGAGCAGCGTTGCGCTGCCGTCCACGGCTTCCTCGCTCTCGCCGGTGATGAGCCAGCTTCCGGTGGGCTGGTGGCGCACGCGGATATTCTTCCGGCGCTGGTAGTCCATCTTGTTGAGGTTGATCTTCTTATCCTGCCCCTTGGGGAGAATAACGGTGCCGTCGCTGTCGATTATGGCGGAGTACAGCCCCTCCGACTGGGAGAACGGCTGCTGGATACGCACGAGGTAGTCCTCCCCGAGGATATCCCGGAGGGTGTAGTTCGCCTGTGCCAGCTGGACGGAGTGCTTGCTGCGGTAGCGGCGCATCACGCTGTCCTCGCCGTCGGTGTCGAGGTACTCGGTGACGTTGAACATCATTCCGTCGATGAAGTCCATGCAGTCGGAGTTGCGGCAGACCTTCCCGGTTATGTAGAACCACTGGTGGTCGCCGCCGCACTTCATGCGCGCGTGTACTTTTATTTCGTCCGTCGTCCCGTTAATGACGTGACTTATGACCTCGCAGAACGGCTGGTAGTCGTCCGGGTGTATCGTTTCGCCCATCACCACGGTATCCCCGGCGCTGCCGAACGCGCAGCTCCCTGCCAGTATTTTCACCGGAAATCCCTGGTGAAAGCTCATCGTATATGCTATGTTTCCGCTGTTGTTCACTGCATTGAACAGCTGCGTACTTTCAGCGGTGGTCTGATCATGTGATTTACTCAATTATGATCACCTCAGGTTTGATATTTTTTTAACAAATGAACGCCTGTTGCATAACGCTTGTTTCATTTCATATTCATTTTACCATAAAATTTTCAACTTTTCAAGTAGTTTTTGTAGAAAACTTGCATTTTCACACAACTTTCAGTCGGGCACGCCCGACGGCGATTCGGGGAAGCGAGCCACAAATCGGATTCGTTTTCACCCGAACAATAGTGCGGCTCCAATAATTATGTAGAGTGGGTCGGGCACGCCCGACGGCGAATACGGGGAAATGAGCCACAAAAGAAATACGCTGTCACCCGAACAATAGCGCGGCTCCAATAATTATGTAGAGTGGGTCGGGCGCCGGGTAGCCCCGGCAGGGTCGGGCACGCCCGACAGCGATTCGGGGGAGCGAACCACAAATCGGATTCGTTTTCACCCGAACAATAGCGTGGCTCTTATTAAATCGCATATAATTTGAATCCGTCCGGCGCAGCCGGACACTGCAATTCCGCATTCCGAATTACGAATTCCGAATTATGAATTATGGATCCACGTTCCGAAATGAATTATGAGTCACGCCTTCCGCCCATCGCCTCATTATATTCCTCCGCCGCCCCCGGTATTCCTCAGCGGAGCTTTCTGAGCGCGGCGGTGATTACCGGCTCGGGATCCTCCTTCAGGGAGCGGATCCGCACCAGGCGGTCGCCGAAGATGGCGTTCTTCAGTGCGTCGTTCTTCTGGGCGCGCTCGGTTTCGTGGCTGCGGTCGTCCAGCTCTATCATCAGCACGATGTTCATGTCGTAGTCGCACAGCAGGAAATCCACATGCTTGGAGCGGATCTTGTTGAACCACTTCTGCCAGTCCCGGGTGCCCTTTTTGATGGACACTATGTCCGCCACCCGGACTTTCGGGCATATCTGGAGTTCCAGCTTGTCCGCGATGGGGCGCAGTATGCGGTAGAATGCCCTCTCGCGCTCGGTGAGTATCGTTTCGTTAAGCTCGTACGGCAGCTTCTCGTGCAGCCGTATTATTATCCATATCAGTATCGCCAGGGCTATCAGCGCCAGTCCCAGCCAGGGCAGGTAATCCAATTCCGGACCTCCGTTCATTCGTTGTCACGAATATTGATTATATCACATCGTTCCTTTTTTGTCAAGGGTATGAACATTCCGGGTTGCGACACAATAATGCCGATTTGTGTGAATTAACGCAAACTGCGTCTTTGGCGGCACAGATAAAGGTTGACTTGTTAACTGTTAAGTGATACAATTACAGAAAAAACAGGGAGGTATCCGATATGAAGAAAACAAGATTCACTGCGGCGTTTATGGCGGCTGCGATAGCGCTGACCTGCGTTCCGTTCACTGCCGCTTCCGCGCAGGAAGTTCCGGAGGAATACGCGGCTGAAAGGGAGCTGGGCTGGAGCGACTATGACGAGTCCATCTCCTGGGACGCGGAGGACGATTCCGAGGAAATCTACGAAACCGTTGAAGCGGAGGAGCCGGAGATATACGCGTGGGAATCCGGCGCGACCACATACAATTCCACCGAGCTGGGCTGGAGTTACGTTGACGGCGCGGCGAAGTACCGCGTGTACAAATACAGCACCGCCAAGGGGAAGTACCTCAAGTACAAGGACGTGACCGGCACCAGCGTGACCGTCACCGGGCTGAAGGCGAAGCAGACCTACAGGTTCTGCGTATCCGCGCTGGATTCCTCCGGTAAGGAGATCGTGAAGTCCACGGACGTGTACATAAGCACTCCGGCGAAGCCCTCCTCGAAGCTTTCCGCGCCCACGGGGCTGACCTCCACCGCGAAATCCCAGAAGACCGTCACACTGAAGTGGAACAAGGTGAGCGGCGCCGACGGCTACCGCGTGTACAAATACAGCACCGTCAAGGGGAAGTTCGTCAAGTACAAGGACGTCACCAAGACCACCCTCAAGGTCACCGGGCTGAAGGCAGGCACCAGTTACAAGTTCATGGTGGCTTCGCTGGTGAAGAAGAACGGCAAGTACGTCCTCCAGAACAAGTCCGCGGAATACACTGTGTCCACCTCGGCGAAGTCCTCGGGAAGCACCACCAAGGACAACACGAGCGTACAGCCTGGCAAGTGGAAAGAGCCGAATCTGGGAACGAGCCGTTCGTCAGTGCTCAAGACCTGCGGTATCGGCAATTACACTGTTTCCAATGATGAAAATGTTAAGAACGGCAAGAAGTATTCCGGGCTGACATATTACGGCGGCGAGCTGAGTGGCGCGGCACTTTTCTTTAATTCACAGAATGAGCTTTATCAGTATATCCTGACGATTCCGTGCCCATATTCCACATTCAGCACAATTCTTAGTTCTGCCAAGAGCGGATTCGACTATGATTACGATTACTATGAGGGATATTACTTCTTCGGTTCCAGTCTTTATCAGCTGGTGCTTCACTATGATTACGACGGGTATATGTCCTGGATGGTTTACAGCTCATACTATGAATACTAAAGCATAATACATGAGGGCGAAGAGAAATCTCCGCCCTTGAGCTTGTCGAAAAAATAGATTTTGCCCACGAAGTGGGCTTTTTAAATCAGTTTTTTGCCACGGGTCCCCCGGGGCAAAAAACACTTCTATCCCAGCAAGTGTGCGGGTTGGCGGCAAAGCCGCCAAGACGTGCGCGCAGCTGGGATGTTCGGCGGAAAAGCCCCTTTAGGGGATTTTTCGACGGTCTCAGGGCGGAGAGAAATCTCCGCCCTTTTTCACATGTTGTTCTTGATATGAGCCACAAAATAGAAGCTCCCTCCGCAGTAGACGAGGTCGCAGGAAGTGTTCCGCGCATATGCCAGCGCCTGCGCCGGGTCGTGGAATACCTCCGCCGGAAGCCCGGAAGCGGCTCGGAGGGATTCCGCCGGGACGTCGGAATCCGAGAACCCGTCGCAGAATATCACGCGCTCCAGGCAGGGGAGTATCTCGCGCAGGAACTCCGCGTAGTCCTTGGTGTTCATCATGCCGATGACCCCGGTGATGTGCCGGGATCCGGAGGATTCCAGCGCCGCCCGTACTGCGCGCGCCGCCTGCGGATTGTGCCCCCCGTCCAGCAGCACCGACGGGCGCCCCGGGGAGTTCGACCGGAAAAGCTCCATGCGCGCCGGAATCTGCGCCCGGCTGAGCCCCATGGATATCGCCGCCGGGGAAATCCCCATGCTGAGGAGCACCTCGATGGCGGTCATGGCGTTGCGTATCTGGTATTCTCCCCCCATGCGCAGGCGGTATTCCTGCCCACGGTAGGTGAAGCTGCTCCCCTCCAGCCCGGTGGAGTGCACGGAAAGCTCCGCGCTGTCCGGCACGATGAGCCGCGCGCCGACCTCCGCGCAGCGCTCCCGGAGCACCTCCATCGCGGAAGCCGGGATATCCTCCCCGGCAACGGCGTTTCCGCCCTTTATCACGCCGCACTTGCTGCGCGCGATCTTCTCCACGGTGTCCCCGAGTATCTTCGTGTGGTCCAGTCCGATGGAGGTGACGACGGCGCATTCCGGCTGCCTGATGATGTTGGTGGAATCCAGCGTGCCGCCTATCCCTGCCTCCAGGACCACATAGTCCACGCGCTTCTCCGCGTAGTAGAGGAACGCCGCTGCGTTCATTATCTCGAACTGGGAGAATTCCAGCTCCGGGAACTTTGCCGCCGCGTCCGCCGCGGCGTACAGCAGCCGGGAGAAATCCCCTGCGCTTATCTCGTACAGCCCGTCCGGGTAAGCCACGGCGATACGCTCGCATATGCTGCTGACGTAGGGGGAGGTGAATCTTCCCACGGTGAAGCCTGCCGCCGCCAGCGCGGAGGTGCAGAATTCCGCGGTGGAGCCTTTCCCGTTCGTCCCGACGATGTGGATATACCGCAGGCTGTCCTGGGGATCCCCGAGTTCGTTCATGAGGGCAGAAAACCGGGACAGATCCTTCACCGGCGCGCCGAAGTGAGAATACTGCCCCAGGAACTTTTCTATTTCCTCGCTGCTGTTCAGTGCAGACCGCATTCGTCGTAGTCCTTCCACTTCTCGTTGTAGCGCATTTCGTCCGCCAGCTTCAGGCAGATATACGCAACAGCGCCGGCAACGACTACCACCGCGCTGATTATCGGAATGACCACCTTCGCGGTGGGGCCTATCTTCTTCTCTACTCTCTGCTTGATAATGCTCATGGTATTCTTCCTTTCTGTATTGCACGGGTGATTCCCGTTGGTTACTCACCGGAAAGCAGCCTGTAAAGCTCCTTGCGCGGTACTCCTGCCTGCTGGGAAACAGTCTTGCAGGCCTCGGAAAGCTTCATTCCCCCGGCGATGAATCCCCGGGCGAGTTCCGCCGCCTGCTCAAGGGTCATGGATTCCTGCTGCCGGGGGGCGGCGCCCTCCACCACGATGACGTACTCTCCGCGCGGCTCCGTGGTTTCGTACAGGGAGTTCAGCTCCCCCAGCGTGCCGCGTATCACCTCTTCGTGGAGTTTCGTCAGCTCCCGGCAGAGGGCGGCGTTGCGGCTCTCGCCACAGGCGGCGGAGAGGTCCGCGAGGGTCTGCCGCAGCTTGTGCGGCGCTTCGTAGTATATCAGCGTGTGCGGCAGGGCGGAGGTTTCCTCCAGCCGCTGGCGGCGCTCCTTTTTGTCCACCGGGAGGAATCCCTCGAAGGCGAACCGCGCGGTGTCGATTCCGCTTATCGCCACGGCGGCGATGGCGGCGTTGCAGCAGGGCACGGATTCCACCGGGATCCCCTGCTCATAGCAGCGCTGCACCAGATACACCCCCGGGTCGGAGATACAGGGCATGCCGGCGTCGCTGACCAGCGCGACGGCATGCCCGTCGTGCAGCAGCTCCAGTATCTTCGCGCTTTTCTCCGCCTCGTGGGGCTTGTAGTAGCTCAGCAGCGGCTTCTTTATCCCGAAGTGGGTGAGCAGGCGCAGCGTGACCCGGGTGTCCTCCGCCGCGATGTAGTCCACGGTGGACAGCGTTTCAATGCCGCGCGGTGAGAAATCCGACAGGTTGCCGATGGGGGTGCCCACAACGTAAAGCTTTCCTGTGTCAGTCATAAAGTCTTGTGTATTCCTCCGTGTAGGATTTGTCGTCGTTCCGCAGTATCATGGGCTTCTCGACGATCATTCCGGATTTCGCGCCCTTCTTTCCGGTGACGAGGAACAGCCAGGGCTTGTCGAGAACGCTGTTGAACACGAAAGTAATGCTCTTCGGCTCGATCTTGTTCTCGCGCATGGAGTTCAGCACGTCCGAAAGGCGCTCCGGGCGGTGGCACATCTTGAGCAGTCCGCCGTACTTCAGCAGCTTCCCGGCGGCGCGGCACACGTCGTCCACGGTGCACATCAGCTCGTGGCGCGCGATAGCCTGTGGGCGCGCCAGCTTCTCGAATCCGGAGCCGCTGGTCATGTAGGGCGGATTCGCGGTGACGATGTCCATGGTTTCGAAGCCTATCTGGGACTGGTTGAGTTCGCGCAGGTCGGCGAGTATCGGCTGGAGGGTGTTCTCCAGGTGGTTGGTCTCCACGGATTTCTTCAGCAGCTCGATGGCTTCCTCCTGGATATCCACCGCGTAGATGAGGTGGGGCTTCACATTCTTGCAGAATATCAGGGGGATTATTCCGCACCCGGTGCAGAGGTCGCACACCACGCTGTCCGGCTTTACGTTGGCGTAGTACGCCAGCAGGAATGCGTCCGTGCCGAAGCGGTGGTCGTCGGACACATACATCGTCAGCGGTCCGAGGGAGAAGGTTTCGGTTTCCATTTGCAGTAGTTCCTTTCGTGATAATTCGGAATTCGGAATGCGTAATTCGGAATTATGGTGTCCGGCTTCGCCGGACAAATTTGAATAATATGCAGATTTTTACGGGCGTGCCACCCCTGCCGCGTAATGCAAGCCACGCCATTGTTCGGGTGACAACGTTTTTCTTTTGTAGTTCGCTTCCGCGAATGCCTGCCGGGGCTACCCGGCTACATTCAAGGCACCTAAATCAGCATTCAAGCCACGCCATTGGTCGGGTGACAACATTTCTCTTTTGTGGTTCGCTTCCACGAATGCCTGCCGGGGCTACCCGGCTCGGGTGACAACGCTTCCATTCGAAGGTTCCTTTCCCCGTATTGCCCGCCGCGGCACCGCGGCCTAGCCGACGATGATTTGACCTTCGGGGAGGACGATGTTTTTGCGGCGGGAGTTCATGAGCATGGAGAGAACCAGGGATACTGGGCCTACACGACCGATGTACATTGTTATCATCAGCAGGATACGACCGGGGGTGCCTGCGGCGGCGGTGGGTCCCGTGGATAGCCCGGCGGTGGAGAACGCGGATACCGCCTCAAAGAGGCAGTCCACGCCGCTGACGTCCTCCGGGAGCGTGAAATACAGCACCGAGAAGCACAGTATTACCGCCAGGAGCGACAGCAGAGTCACCGTCAGCGTGCGGTAGACCGCCAGCTTGTCGATCTTGTGCCCCAGGAGCTCCACGTCGTTCTTGCCGCGGAGGTAGGATACCACCGTCATGATGAGCACCAGGACCGTGGTGGTCTTGATTCCGCCGCCGGTGGAGGCAGGCGACGCGCCTATGAACATGAATATGCAGCTGCCCAGCTTCGAGAAGTCCGACATGCCCTCCACCGAGATGGAGTTGTACCCGGCGGTGCGCATGGTCACGCCCGAGAAGAAGGAGTTCATCAGCTTGCCGCCGAATCCCATTCCACCCAGCGTCGCCGGATTGTCCCACTCCGCCAGGAGGTAGAACAGCGTGCTCCCTACCAGGAGCGCCCCGGTGGAGATAAGCACCGCCTTCGTGTGCAGGCTCAGCTTCTTCACCGTGCGGATATTCAGGAAGTTCTCCCACACGATGAACCCCAGTCCGCCCAGGATTATCAGCAGAGCCACCGTCATTATCACCAGCGGATCCCCCGAGTAGTGCGTCAGGCTGGAGTATTCACCGCCGATGCCGCACAGGTCGAATCCGGCGTTGCAGAACGCCGTCACGCTCGTGAATACGCCCATGAATATCCCGTAGGCGCCGTATTCCCGGGAGAACGCGATGCTCAGCAGCACCGCCCCGGCGCCCTCGAATATCATGGAGTATTTCATTATGCTGATGAAAATGCGCCGTCCCCCCTGGAAGGTGCTCTCGGTCAGTCCGTCCGAGGCGTTCGCCAGGGTGCGGAATCCCAGCTTCCTACCGGCGGCGACGTTGAAGAACGTGATTATCGTCACGAACCCCAGTCCGCCTATCTGGATAAGCAGCATTATCACCACCTGCCCGAACACCGTCCAGTTGGCGAAGGTGTCCGCGACTATCAGCCCCGTTACGCAGGTGGCAGATACCGCGGTGAACAGGCAGTCGAAGAACGGCGTGCCGCCGCTCCTCGATGAGAACGGGAGCCACAGCAGCAGCGCCCCCGTCAGTATTATCGCCAGGAACCCTATGCACAGGGTCTGCGCCGGGCGCAGCTGCTTCGTGTTCTTTTTGATTACCGGCATGGTTTATGAAATAACCACGCTCACGCCTGCGGTCTTGGGCAGGGTGGCTATCTTCTGCGCCGTGCGGCGGATATACCCGACGGCGTACACCGTGGATTCCTCCGTGGTGTTGTTGGTCAGTATCAGCTTGAGGTCGCCGGTTTCCTCGGGGAGGGTGAAGTTCAGCGTGAATCCCTCGGAATCCGCAATGCGCTCGTAGGGCAGGTCAGCCCCGTTCGCCGTCAGCGTCACGGAGAGCACCTCCGTGTTCTCGCCCCGTATCCGGAATCCCAGGTCGCCCGGCTCGCGGATTATAAGGTCGCTGGTCAGCAGCCGCGCCCCCTCCTGAAGCACCACCGCAGTGCCGTTCAGCCCTGCGCCGTTCTCCCTGAACAGGGAGGTGCCGTTGTATTCCTTCACCAGCCGGTCGGACATCTCTATGGACAGCCGGCTCACGGATACCGCGGCGCCGCTGCTCTTGTTGGTCAGCTTGAACTGCACGTTCTCGGTCTTTCCGGTGACGCTGAACTGGACTGTCAGCGAATCCGGGGTGCCGTCGAGTACCTTGTACTTGATGTCCTTCGCCTTCTTGTCGGAGGTGAGGGCTATCGTCAGTTCGGCAATGTTGGAGCCCTCCACGGACACGGTGTAGGTGCCCTTGTCGAACAGCGTGAAGTAGTTGGTGTAGACCGCGGAGCCCTCCGGCAGCATTGCGGAATCGCCGCTGCGGCTGACGGAGCTTGTGGCAGGTATGTTGCCGCCGGTGTATTCCATCGCGCCGGCTTCCGTCATGGGAAGCCCCTTGTCGCGCACCCAGGCTATCGCCTCGTTGGAGCAGGCGTAGAGCTGGACATTGTTGTTGATGTCGCCCACAAGGTAGATGTCGTCTATCCACATGTTGAGGTTGTTTTCACGGTTCGCGATGATGAAGTCCGGGCACTTGGTCAGCTCCTGGAGCTTCTTTGTGTTGGAAGCGAGCCGCAGCTTCATGTCCGGATACAGGAACTGCGCCTTGGAGTATCTCTCGCCCTTCATCGAGAAGCAGAGCACATCGTTGTAGGGGCAGTCCTCAATCATGGAGAGCGCCTCGGTGACGTACTGCGCGCCGTAGGAGGCGTTCTTTCCCTGCACCATGGTGTAGTTGTCGAAGCCGTACAGCGTGGAATAGATCAGCAGTGCCCCGAGGGGTATCGCGATGAAGTTGAACAGGGAGTCCTCCTTCTTCTTGACCAGGCGGACTATCACCACGGCAAGCAGTATCAGCATGACGACGGCGATTATCTTGACGAAGGTGGCTTCGGTGAATGTGTCCTTGAGTCCCTCGCCGATACGCAGGGGACCTATGCCGAGTATCATCGCGCCCACGATGGATTTCGTGGTCTCCCCGTCGCCGACCACCGCGGAAACGGTGAACAGCTCGGTCATCAGGCAGATGAAGGCGCCGGTCAGCAGCGCGGCGAAGCAGTGGCGTATCGTGAAGCGCTTGCGGTATATCATGATGAGGGAGGGGAATATCGCTATCGGGAAGAAGGTTTCGATGTACCGCCCGAATATCGCGGTATCCGCCCGGGTGTCGTACACCGTGGAGGTGGACTTGAACATCACGCTGACCACGAATATCGCGCCCATGCACAGCAGGGCATACCAGCAGAATATCGCCAGGCTGGGGCTGACGTAGGTCTGCACCTTCCCGGAGGAGATATTCACGCCGCTGTCCTTTGCGCGCTTGGCGGTGACGTGGTACATGATGATACCGGAGAATATCAGCACGATGCAGATGGCGCCGAATCCCCAGGTGGAACTCAGGAAATAGAAGAAATGCCCGAACAGGGTCTGGGGGAAGTGCGACAGCTTCTCGCCGTCGATGTTGGAGATACGCCCCAGCATGTTCTCGATGGTGTTGACGGAAGCCTTGGATTTGGTTTCCGACAGCCACAGCCCTGCCTGAATGAACTTCTTGACAAACTTATCCACCAGGAAGAATCCCACGGTGCTGGTGAAGAATCCCACCAGGGAGAACAGGCGGCGCCGCATGGTGATGAGCACGATGAGCTCCAGCACCACGCCTGCGGCGGTCAGCGCCAGCATTCTTCCGTGGGAGGCGTAAGCCGCGATGAGCACGAAGCCTGCGAGCACCGCCCACAGCTGCTGCATGAACACCGCCCGTACGCTGTGGGAGGTATCCTTGTGGCTCTTAAGCGAGAGATACATCAGCAGCGCGAACACCCACGGCAGGAAGCAGCACATGGTCTCGTTCCAGGTGTATTTCGTGAGAAGCAGGTAACTCGGGTACATTCCGCAGATGACGGCGATGAATACGCTGGAGAGCTTCCGCACGCCGAACCACTTCCGGGAGAGGAAGTAGGCTATCACCGGCACAAAGCTCATGATGAAGCCGTTTATCAGTATCATCACGCGGTACTGCGTCATCGGGTCGCTGACAAGCCTGAACACCGGAATGTAGAACAGGCTCTGGAAATATCCGTAGTATCCTCCGGCGGACACGGTGGCGGACCAGTCGTATCCGTTCGCCCAAGCCGCCACGCCGGTCACGGCGTACTCGTCCGGGGTGAGGTTGAACATGGTCGTGACCTGGGTCATGAGCACATGTATCACCAGCGCCACGATGTACAGCGCCAGCATGAGGAATCCGTCCGTGAGGAACACGCTCGCCCTTTTCGGCGCGGAATTCTCCGGGCGCGGCTCCTTCGCAGGCTCCGTCAGCGGAATCTCCGGCGCGGAATAGGAAGCCTCGCCGGCTCCTCCGGCGGTTATCTCAAGCTCCGGCTGGTTGTTGTCTTCGTTGATCAATTCGGTGACCTCCGTTCATCAGTCGGACAGTATCTCCGGCGCCGGGAGCGCTTCTCCCGTGGCGGATAATCCGGCGACGTCCGCCGACTGTTTGTATTTCATATAATCCCTTGCGGTTTCCCCGTGGGCGTAGACCGACAGTCCGCCCTCGGTGCCGATGTAGTCGTATTCCGTGATATCCAGCGGAAGCAGCGTTTCCTCGTCCGCCACGATTATGCAGTTGTCCGGGATATTCTTGTCCCGGCGGATTATCGTGACGTGCGTCTGCGGATTCAGGAACTGTATCAGCCCGGCATTCCGGGATTTCAGCTTATAGCACACGATGAGCGGCGAAGCGTCCTCGTTGTAGAGCAGCGTGGACACCATGCGCGCCGGCTCGGTCTTTTTGAGGTTCTCCTCCGCGCGGTCGGGCAGGTAGACGAATCCTGCGAACAGTGTGGTGTAGGTGAACAGCGCGCACATCATAAAGGAGATGAATCCCTTGCCGCCCTTTTTCGCGCAGGAGGCGAACACCGCGATGAGCGCCAGCACCGAGAATGACACGGCGGTCATGATGATGAAACTCTCCCCGGTGAAGGTCTTGGTGTAGTCCTCGCCGATACGCCAGGGCATGAGCCCCAGCATGGGGGATTCGCGGTAGCCCCTCGCCGCCTGCACCTGCGGATAGGATATCGTGAAGAAGCACAGGCAGACGTAGGCGTAGACTCCGGCGCCCCAGGCGGTCTGCTTGAGCGTTATGCCGTATCTGAACAGGAACATCAGCACGAAGAACACCGCCAGCGGAGCCACATTATCGGTGTAGCGCCCGAACATGGTGAGGTCCTTTATGTCGCCTATCTGGGAGGAGTTGAACTTGAACAGCACGGAAAGTGCCATCGAGCCGCCCACCGCCAGGGAAGCGTATATCCCCAGCAGGAGCATACGGGGGCTGTATTTGTGCTGCGCGGCGGTGACTACTTCCACGCCGTCGATGTCGTCGTGCTTTCTTCCGCGGCGCCACTCGATGATGTAGGTCAGCACGGCAAGGAAGAACAGCGCCACGGCAAGCGCGCCCAGCCCCACGGTGGAGGTCATGAACGTGTACAGATGGCCGAACAGCGCAGAGCAGAAGCGGCTGAGTCCGCCCGGCTCAAACAGTCCGAGCACGCGGTCAGCCTCGCTCTCCATGGTGTTTCCGGCGGCGTTGCCGAGCCAGACGAGCTGCTGTATCAGCTTCTTCGCGAAGTGCTCCGCCACGAAGGACAGTGCCAGCACCGGGAAGAACACCGGCAGCACCAGTATCATGCGCTTCATGAATATCCGCACGATGAGCAGCGTCATCACGAACGCGATGACCACCGCCAGCAGCCGTGAATGCGCCGCGTAGCATACCGCGCACAGCAGCCCTGCGACCGCGGACCACGCGCAGCGCGCGCCTGCCTTCTTGCAGTCCACCGCCTGGAATATCACCCACAGCAGCACCCAGGGGAGCAGGCTGCATATCGTTTCGTTCCACATGAACTTGGAGTGCGCCACATATGTGATGTAGCACCCGGAGCATACCGCCGCGACGAGCTTCTGCCAGACCTTCTTGACGCCGACGCGCCCGGCAACGTGGTATGCTATGAGCGGAATGAAGCTGATAAGTACGCCGTTCATCACCAGGCACGCCTTGTAGAGCGCGTAGGGATTCTTGAACAGCATGAATAACGGGGCGTAGAACAGCGCCTGGATATACCCGTAGTAATACGCGACCTTTTCCATCAGCAGGGACCAGTCCCTGCCGGAATAGAACGCGGAAACGCTGGCAACGCCTATCTCATCGGGATTGACGGCAGGCAGCTCCATGCACATCGCCAGCAGGGAGTGCATGACGACGCTGCACGCGAACATTATGAACATTACGCCCCTGTCGCCGAAGTTGGTGTAGAAGCGCTTCAGAGCCTGTATCACTTCTTGATTTCCTCTTTCGTGTAGCTGCAAAGGTTGTAGTTGGAGTAGTTCGTGTTGGTGTTGTTGTATTCAATGCGCTTCACATGGAACAGCGTTTCGTCCATTACCTTGCGGCAGCCGGAGATGGCGTCCGCCACCAGCCCGAAAATGCCTATCTGGAAGCCGACGATAGCCAGCACCGCCATCAGCACCAGGGACTGGATATGACCGCCGCCCTCGCCGAGGCAGGCATACACGATGAAGCGTACTGCGAGCACCAGCGCCGCCAGAATGAAGATCCCTGCCATTGCGAGGAAAGTCTTGAGCGGCTTTCTCATGACGTAGTTGCGGATTATCGTGCCGCTGGAGCGCTTGATGTAGCCCCACATGCTCTTGAACAGGCGGCTCTTGCGCAGCTCCGGGTTGGTGTTGATGTCCACGGACATTATCTTTGTGCGGTCCGCGCCGGCGGTGATTATCGTTTCCAGGGTGTAGGTGTAGTCCGACAGCACGTTAAGGCGCAGCGCCGCCTCCCGGGTGTAGGAGCGGAATCCGCTGGTGGTGTCCACGACGTCGGTGCCGCTTGCCTTTCTTACCACGCTGCTTCCGAGCTTCTGGAGCTTCTTCTTCAGCGGAGAGAAGTGCTCGATGGAATCTGTGCGGCGGTTGCCGATGACCATGGTCGCCTTGCCCTCCAGCAGCGGACGGACGAGCTTCTCGATGTCCGCGCCGGCGTACTGGTTATCCGCGTCGGTGTTGACGATTATGTCAGCGCCCAGGCGCAGGCAGGCGTCGATACCTGCCATGAATCCCTTGGCGAGTCCGCGGTTGTGGACGAAGCTGACGATGTGGTGCACGCCCAGTTCCTTGGCGCGCTCCACGGTGCGGTCGGTGCTTCCGTCGTTGATGATGAGGTATTCTATCTCGTCAATGCCGTCGATGTGCCGGGGCAGGTCGTGGATAGTCACATCAAGCGTTTCCGCTTCGTTGTAGCAGGGTATCTGGATAATAAGCTTCATTGTTTTCTTCCTCTTCTTTTGTGTATTTATATACTATAATATAATATCGCGCCTGCGCCTTACACGGTGCCGGACGGGATAGAGATACCGACATTCATGAGCACCAGCGTCATGAGAATGCTCACGATGAGGGAAGCCACGATGGCGCGCAGCCAGGAGGGAGTTCCCTTTGCGGCGAGCGCCTCGTAGTAGCCGTCAGCCCTGCCGTCGTCGTATTTCTCGCGTATCTTGTGGATACGCTTTACCGCGTAGCGGTAGTAGAGGTAGTCCCCGAAAACGCACAGCAGCACCACCGCCACGAAGGAGATACCCCGGGCAACGAGCTGGAGGTTCGCAAGGACGTCCGCGGTGCCGATACCTGCGTTGAGCAGCAGCGGCGGAATATAGAACAGGAACTCCACCAGCACCATGATGGCGCCCAGCAGGTCCATTCTGCGGTAGAACTGATGTATCGGCGCGAAGAAACCGGCGCAGAGGTTGATGAAAGCCTTCCGGCGCTTCTGCCCCGGGAGAACCGGCGCGCGGAACGACGCGAACGCCTGGGAATAGTGCATGACGGAGCGCCCCACGAAGGTGGAGAGTTCCCGGCTGCTTACGCCGTCGGCGCCCCGGGTGTCGTCCATGGTCTGGCGCTGGAGGTTCTGGAGGTATTCCTCGATGTCCATCGGCTGACCGAATCCACCCTGAGTCCCACCCTGGGAGCCTGTGCCGCCGGGGTATTCCGCGCGGTGGTCCCGGGAGAACTCGCTCTCCGGCTCCCCGATGGTCTGCTCGTCCTTTTCAAGGCTGACCTTCTGCTGCGGCTCCTGGGGCTCCTCGCCGGGGAGGAATCCCTTCCACTCGAAGCCGGAGGCGTGGTATTCCTGCACGCCGCAGTGTCCCAGCGACAGATAGCACGCCCGGTGGTGGGGAGTTCCGCACTCCGGGCAGACCACGATATCCGACTTGTCGGTGAGCGGTCTGCGGCATACCGGGCATAATTTGTTATCAAAACGTGACATGTGATTTCCTTTCAAGATGTATTGCAGCCTGCTGTTTAACTGCTGCTCCTGGATATACATATACATTTTATAGTATATCACAAATCCGGGCGGATTTCAATAATATTCCCAGCGCGCTGTGTGAAAATTATCGGAAATCTGACCCCCGCGGAGTTTTCCACGGGGGTTTTGTGTAAAATGCACATTATCTCCCGGTAAGATCCCGTGTTCCGCATTGCCATGCTGACGCAGTAAAGCCATTCCGCGGCGGTGGAATACCCGGACAGGTTGAAAACTCATGTTTATGTTGATTATTTTGTTGAAAGTTTTTTGTACAGATTATACAATCTGGCGGCGGAATGAAATTGATTTATTCTGCAAAAAACAGAAATTCGGCTGTAATCATGTTAAATTTTATTTTTTCTGTTGACGGAACAAATCTTTTTGGATATACTATTAGCAAGAGATGAGACAGAAAGAAGCTGCGATCTCTGATATGTAGAACATAAAAGAAAGAAAACACGCAGGAGGGCACAGACTCTCCGGGTCACGGCAGAACTGAAATATTTCAAATGGAGGTTTTAACTATGTGCATGAAAGATGTAGAAGTCAAGAACCAGGTAGGTCTTCACGCAAGACCCGCAACATTCTTTATCCAGAAGGCTAACGAGTACAAGTCTTCCATCTGGGTCGAGAAGGAAGAGCGCAGAGTAAACGCAAAGTCCCTGCTCGGTATCCTCTCCCTCGGTATCGTTGGCGGCGCTAAGATCCGCATTATCGCTGACGGCAGCGATGAGCAGCTCGCAGTTGACGGTCTGGTAAAGCTGGTCGAGGGCGGTTTCTCCGAGTAATTCGGGCGTCCGGCTGTCCTGTGGGGTTCCGGCGCGGTTTCGGGATTCCGGCGTGAGTTCGGGATCACGGCGCGTTGTTCGGCTGCCAGAGATACAGCGGCTGAGCGATCCATGGACGGCGGCTTTTTAACGGTATATTTCCGCTTTTGCGGAGGCAGGGGCAGGTTCCGGTTTTCCGGGTCTGCCCTGTTTTGTTTATTGGAGGTCAGATGAGAAGAGCATTTACGGCTGCGGCGGCGGTCGCCGGGGCGATCATGCTGTCAGGGTGCAGCGCGGAGCTTCCGGACGGGTACAGGGAATTCACGGCGGCGCGCGAGAAATACGAAACGCTTGACAGCGCGAAGGTAACTATGACGGATCTGGATTCCGGCGAGCAGGTGATGGAGTTCAGCTTCTACATCAGCGCGAACGACGAGATGGTGCTGAGCTACACCGGCACCTGGGGCGGAGTCACGCAGCAGGCGTACAGCGACGGCGCGGAATTCTTCTACAAGGAATCCGGGGACGACAAGTGGACTGTGATCAGTTCCGGGGACGAGAACTACATTTACAACGTGTACAACCGCAAATACCGCTATCCGTATGCGGAGGGGAGAATGTTCTTCCTGGCGGCGGAGGCGGTGAAGGACGCGGCGGTGATCAGCAGCGACGACGGACCGACCATGATCACCTACACCTACGACCCGGCGAAGCTGAACGAAGCCTCCATGCCCGGCGTGGAGGAGGAGATATCCGCCTTCAGCGCGCTGACGACTACTCTTACGATAGACGGGGGGATCCCGGTGAAGTTCGTTGAGAACGGCACTGTCACCACAGTATCGGGGGAGGAGCTCACGCTCAACATGGAGATTGACGTGACCGCAGTCAACGAGGTGTTCGAGATACCCTACCCCGTGGACGAGGTACAGACCAATCAATAAATAAAACAGCGCACCCACCGCAAAAGTTGCAGGGGGTGTGCTGTTATTTTTTTATGACCTCGCGCCGGTCGGGCGGAAGTGATTGAGAGGTTTCCTAAAGCGGAAAGGCGCACACAGACCCATTTAATTTAAATTG
>ERZ1026862.166-NODE-166-length-42040-cov-33.434703_pt1 | contig 42040 bp, 23 predicted proteins | sample MGYA00380161_ERZ1026862 | MGnify/ENA primary metagenome ERZ1026862 (study PRJEB33269, sample SAMEA4719797) | human gut metagenome | biome: human-associated habitat; feature: organic feature; material: feces | place: Cameroon | collected 2013-10 ... | reverse complement strand
TGATCGTAAACGGTTATGCCAAGGATGTGCTCAACAAGTTGCCTATGGAGTTTGCTGTTGAGGCACAGAAACTCCTGAGTGTTTCACTCGAAGGAACCGTAGGATAATCATCATAATTCTCGATGAAATCAATAAAAATTGACTAAAATTATGTTAGAGGTAAAGAATCTGCATGCAACTATTGCAGGCAAAGAAATATTGAAAGGTATCAACCTGACTATCAACGATGGTGAGATACATGCTATCATGGGACCTAACGGTTCCGGTAAGTCAACCTTGAGCGCTGTGCTCACAGGTAACCCTCTCTATACCGTAACCGAGGGTGAGGCTATCTTCAACGGCAAGAACCTTCTGGATATGAAGCCAGAGGACCGTGCCCGTGAGGGATTGTTCCTCTCTTTCCAGTATCCGGTAGAGATTCCTGGTGTATCCATGACCAACTTCATGCGTGCGGCTATCAATGCCAAGCGTGAGTATCAGGGTTTGGAGCCTTTGAACACCAGCGAATTCATGAAGCTGATGCGTGAGAAGCGCGAGTTGGTGGAACTGGACAGCAAGTTGGCTCGCCGTTCTGTAAACGAAGGTTTCTCGGGTGGTGAGAAGAAGCGCAACGAGATTTTCCAGATGGCTATGCTGGAGCCAAAGCTCTCTATCCTCGATGAAACCGACTCTGGTCTCGACGTGGATGCGATGCGTATTGTAGCAGATGGTGTGAACAAGATGCATACCGACAAGACTTCTGCCATCGTCATCACTCACTATGAGCGTCTGCTCGATATGATTAAGCCAAGTGTGGTTCACGTACTCTATAAGGGTAGAATCGTGAAGACTGCCGGTCCTGAACTTGCCAAGGAGATTGAGGCTCGTGGCTACGACTGGATCAAGGCTGAAGTAGATGAGAAATAATAAGGAGGATGGCTATGCTTTCAGAAAAACAATATTTAGACTTGTATCAGTCTTCTTCGAGAATGATCAAGAGGAACAGTGCTGAGGTTCTCAATGCGGTGCGCGATGCTGCATTTGAGGACTTCCGTCGCCTGGGCTTCCCTTCCCGAAAGGTAGAAAGATATAAGTACACAGATATGAGCGCCATCTTCGAGCCAGACTATGGCTTGAACTTGAATCGCCTGGAAATTCCGGTAGATCCATACGAGGCTTTCCGCTGCGATGTGCCTAACCTGAGCACTTCGCTCTACTTCGTGGTGAACGATGCTTTCTATAACAAGGCATTGCCAAAGGTAGAGTTGCCAGAGGGTGTTATCGTGGACTCTTTGAACAAGATTGCTGCAGAAAACCCTGAATTCATCGGGAAATACTACGCTAAGATTGCCAAAACCGATGAAGATGGCATCACGGCATTGAATACATTCCTGGCACAGGATGGCTTGCTTATCTACGTACCAAAGAACGTGAAGGTGGAGCGAACCATTCAGGTCATCAATATTCTCCGTTCGGATGTAGATTTGATGGTAAACCGCCGTGTGCTCATCGTGATGGAACAGGGTGCTGAGGCTAAGTTCCTCTTCTGCGACCATGCTGCCGATGATAAGAACTTCCTCGCAACCCAGGTTATCGAGGCTTATGTTGGCGAGAATGCCAGTCTCGACCTCTATTGTCTGGAGGAGACTCATTACAAGAACCGTCGTGTCAGCAACGTTTATATCGAGCAGCAGGCTAACAGCCGTGTGAACCATAATGTCATCACCCTTCATAACGGTATCACCCGCAACCGCCTCGACCTCGTATTCAAGGGCGAGGGAGCTGAGTGTTTCTGCAATGGTTGTGTGATTGCCGACAAGAACCAGGTGGTGGATAACAATACGCTCATTGATCATCAGGTGGGTCATTGCACCAGCAATGAACTTTATAAATATGTACTCGATGGTGAGGCCCGAGGAGCCTTTGCTGGTCGTGTGCTGGTACGTCATGGTGCCCAGAAGACAACATCTCAGGAGACCAACCAGAATCTTTGTGCCACCAAGACTGCCCGTATGTTCACCCAGCCTATGTTGGAGATATATGCCGATGATGTGAAGTGTGCGCATGGCAGCACTGTCGGTCAGCTTAACGATGCTGCCTTGTTCTATATGCAGCAGCGCGGTGTAAGCCTTGAGGAGGCAAAGTTGCTTCTTCAGTTTGCGTTTATCAACGAAGTTATTGACAAGATGGAATTGGAGCCTCTTCGTGATCGCCTTCATCATCTTGTAGAAAAACGCTTCCGTGGTGAACTCAACAAGTGTGAGGGATGCAAGCTTTGCAAGTAGATAATTATGTAGTTAAAGGAGTTAAGGAGTTAAAGGAGTTAAGACAATTGTTATATTGTTTGAGATTCCTTTTGAAAACAGATTTACCGATGTCTTAACTTCTTTAACTCCTTAACTTCTTAACTCCTTAAAATTATGTATGATATTAACAAAGTAAGAGCCGATTTCCCGATTCTTTCGAGAACGGTGTACGACAAGCCTTTGGTTTATCTCGATAATGCTGCTACCACACAGAAGCCTTTATGTGTGCTTGATGCTATGCGTGACGAATATCTTAACGTCAATGCCAATGTGCATAGAGGTGTGCATTATCTCTCTCAGCAGGCTACAGATCTTCATGAGGCTGCCCGCGAGACAGTACGCAAGTTTATCAATGCTCCCAAAGTAGAGGAAATCATCTTTACCCGTGGTACTACCGAGAGTCTGAATCTCGTTGTCTCCTCTTTCTGTGATGGGTTTATGGGAGAGGGCGATGAGGTCATCATCTCTACGATGGAGCACCATTCCAATATTGTGCCTTGGCAGTTGCAGGCAGCCAAGAAAGGCATTGCCATCCGTGTGATCCCTATTAACGAAAAGGGAGAGATAAACATCGATGAATTCGCCAGTTTGTTCAACGAACGTACCAAGATTGTCAGCATTACTCAGGTGAGCAATGTGCTCGGTACGGTGAATCCGGTGAAAGAGATGATCAAGATAGCTCATGAGCATGATGTGCCCGTGATGGTGGATGGCGCTCAAAGCACTCCTCACTTCAAGGTCGATGTTCAGGATTTGGATTGCGAGTTCTTTGCTTTCAGTGGTCATAAGATATATGGACCTACAGGTATCGGCGTGCTCTACGGCAAGGAGGAATGGCTTGACCGTATGCCTCCTTACCAGGGAGGTGGCGAGATGATAGAGAGTGTGAGCTTCGAGAAGACCACTTTCGAGAAGTTGCCATTCAAGTTCGAGGCTGGAACTCCCGATTATGTGGCTACTCATGGTTTGGCCAAAGCTATCGATTATGTGTCGGCTCTTGGTATGGACAATATTGCCCAGCACGAGAAAGAACTTACACGCTACTGTATGCAACAGACGCGAACCATCGATGGAATCAGACTTTTTGGAGAGCAAGAAGGCAAGGATGCCGTGGTAAGTTTCCTTGTAGGTGATATTCATCACATGGATATGGGCACACTTCTCGACCGTCTTGGCATTGCAGTTCGTACAGGTCATCATTGTGCTCAGCCTCTGATGGACCGTTATGGCATCTTGGGAACCGTTCGTGCCAGCTTTGCGCTCTATAATACCAAGGAAGAGGTTGATGCTTTGGTAGCAGGTGTGAAGCGTGTGGCACAGATGTTTTAGGTATAGCTTCGGAATATATAGAAAGTAGTTGGTTAGGAACTTTTGAAAGTATCTTAGGGAAAAAGGAAAAATCCTAAGATACTTTTTCTCTCTATATACCCTTATATGTTGGCTTAAGCTATTAAATAAAGGCAGCGCATGTACGTTCCGACAATGGGTTACTGATGATATTTTTAATAGAGTGCCCAAAAGTCATTCCATATTTCGGGCACTCATTGACCACATGCTGGGCAACGTATGCCCAACGCATGTTCACCGAGGGACCAGCGCGTGTTCACCGAGTGCCCAACGCATGGTCAATGAGTGCCCAGCGCATGGTCATGGGCGAACATTTACTTAGATTGAATGGATATATATGAAAGTGTACAAATTCATATTGTTGTAATATATGAAAAACAATAATTTTGCATCAAAATAGCTAAAAACAATTTGTAATATTCAGATTGTGCATCTTCTGCCGATAAAGCCTTAGCAGAAGTGGTCGATGTGCCGAGATGTACAAGGAATGCACCTTAAGCCACTTTTCTTATAGTTGACGGAGAATGAAACTTGCTAAAAACAGAAACAAATTCAAATATTATAAACTTAAAAATTCATTTTATGCAAAACAAATCACTTATGTTCCAGGTTTGCATGGTATTGTTCATGCTGCTGGTAGCTCCTGTGAAAGGCCTCGCTCAAGGTGGGGGGGTGACTATTTCAGGACAAGTGACGGATGACATGGATGTAGTTATCGGCGCAACGGTAAAGGTTGTACCCGGTAATACAGGTACTGTTACCGACGTGGATGGTAACTTTAAGCTCACCGTTCCTTCATCTGCCAAGTCTTTGGTTATTTCTTATGTAGGTTACAAGACCAAGACAGTCGACATCAAGGGCCGTACACAGATTAATGTACAGCTTGAGCCCGAGGCTCAGATGCTCGACGAGGTTGTTTCTATTGGTTATGCCAAGGTAAAAAGGAAAGATTTGACAGGTGCTACAGCTTCTGTAAATGGTAAGGAGTTGGTAAACGTACCTGTTTCTTCTGCTGCACAAGCTTTAGCAGGAAAAGCTGCGGGCGTTAATATTATTTCAAAAAGTGGTGCGCCTGGTTCCAGTTCTACTGTAACAGTTCGTGGTGGTATGTCCTTAACTCAAGGCTCAGAGCCTCTGTATATTGTGGATGGCTTCGAGATGAGCAATGCTTTGGAGAATATTGATGTAAATGATATTGAGAGTATTGATGTCTTGAAGGATGCTTCTTCTACTGCGATTTATGGTGCTCGTGGATCTAATGGTATTATATTGATTACGACAAAATCAGGTCATAAAGGTAAGACTCAAATCAACTATAACACTTATTTCGCTTTTGATGTGTTGTCTAAGAAGTTGGATATGATGAGTAATGCTGCTGATTTTGTTAAATATCAGTATGAGATGGCAGCTTTGAATGGTAAGGCTTCCATTTGGAGTAATGTGTTTGATAATGGTAAGGCAACTGATGAAGCTGATTTTTATACGGGTGCTTATGGTCGTATAGAAAGTAATTATGCAAATGCAGCTTCTTTAGATTGGCAGGATGAAGTGTTTGGCGGTTCTGCTTTCAAGCAAAATCACAACATTAATATTACTACCGGTACCGATAAGACTCAGGTAATGTTGAGCTACAATTATTATAATCAAGATGGATTGTTGGCTAACCATAATGACAAAAAGAACTCTTTCCGTGCAAAGGTGAATTCTGAGCTTTATAAAGGAATCCGTTTAGATGTGAACACAATGTTTAGTGGACGTAGTGTACATGGTGGAGGTGCTTATTCTGGAATGAAGAGTGTCCTTCTTCAACCTATTACAGGAGGTACTATGTTTACTCTGGATCAACTGCTTAACGAACAGACTTATCCTGACTTCTCCAGCCTTGACTCTTCTTACGATACAGCTAATCCGTTGATTCAAAACCTTGCTTCAACAAGTAAGAAACATTCACGTCTTTTTACTGTTAATGCTGGCTTGGAATTTGATTTCTTGAAACATTTTACTTGGCGTACAGCAGGTAGTTATACTTGGAGCAATGCCAAGTCAACTTCTTTTGCAGACGAAAGATCTACATCTTACATCATGGATCCTGTTAATACGGGTATTAACGGTAGTATAGGTAATAGTGAAAGTTATAAGTGGCAGGTTACTAATACATTGAATTATCACCAAACTTTTGCAAAGAAGCATAAAATAACAGCTTTGTTGGGTCAGGAAACGACTTATTCTGAGTCAGAGAGTAATTCTATGACCTTAAATAAGTTCCCTGTTCCTAACCATGGCTTGGATGATATTTCTGTAGCTAATGTAAAGGATAAAAGCTCGGGACATTCTCATAGTGGAATCGTTTCTTTCTTCGGTCGTTTAAATTACAATTACGACGAACGTTATATATTGACAGCTTCTCTTCGTGCTGATGGTTCTTCCAAGTTCGCTCGTGGTCATCAGTGGGGATATTTCCCTTCTATTGCAGGTGCTTGGCGTATCTCAGAGGAAAAATTCTTTAAGGATAAACCGATCAATGATGTGGTTAGTAGTCTGAAATTACGTGTGGGTTATGGTGCTACAGGAAATAATAATATTTCTGATTATCTGTATCGTACCAACGTGTCACAGACCATCTATCCTATGAATAACAATACCACTAATCCTGCTTATGCATTGAGTGGTACACTTGGAAATAGTGCTTTGCAGTGGGAAACTTTAAAGTCAACTAATATTGGTGTGGACGTATCTTTTCTGAAAAGTCGTATTAATTTGACTGCTGAATGGTATAACAACGAGGCAAGCAACTTGTTGATGCAGAGTGTTGTTCCTGCAAGTACTGGTTATACATACCAATATCAGAATATTGGCAAGATGCGCAATCGTGGTTGGGAATTTACTTTGAATACAGTCAATGTACAGACTAAGAATTTCCGTTGGACTTCTGATTTGAATCTGTCTTTCAATAAGTCAAAGGTGATTTCTTTGGAAAACGGAATAGACAGTAAGGTATTCACTGTTGGTGGTAACAGAAGTGGTTCTGTAACTTATTATGCAACAGTAGGTCAAGAGTTGGGAGATATGTATGGTTATAAATACGAAGGTATCTATACAACCGATGATTTCGAAGAAGTAAATGGTAAGTTTGTACTTAAAGAAGGTGTAGTCTCTGTAGCTAAGACAAATATCCAGCCTGGTGACATCAAGTTTGCAGCAGACAACGAGGATGGAACTAAGTTTACAAAAAAGATGGTTAAGATAGGTAACGGTACACCTGATTGCGTTGGTGGCTTCAATAATACGCTCACCTATAAAGGCTTCGATTTCAACATGTTTATGAAGTTCTCAATAGGAAATGACATTTACAATGCCACTAAGCATAGCTTGAGCCCATACGCCATGTTCCAAAATGTTCCTTCAGAATTTGGTGACAACTATTATCGTCTCATAGATCCTGCGACAGGTAAAACTGCGACTACTTTAGCTCGTTTGAAGGAGTTGAATCCAAATGAAGCTTCTCGTACATGGAGTCCAAGCAAGGTGAATACCAATTGTATCACTTATCCTTCTTCTTATTATGTAGAGGATGGTTCGTATTTACGTTTGTCGCAGATTACCTTGGGATACACATTCCCTAAAGCTTGGGTGAGCAAGGCATATATCAGCAATGCCCGAATCTACTTTACTGTTTATAATGTGGCAACCATTACAGGCTATGACGGTTATGATCCAGAGGTGTCTGCTGCAAAAGGTGTAGCTACAACTCCAGGTTATGACAGTTCTACTTATCCTCGCTCAAGGAGCTTTGTTGTGGGCTTGAATGTTACATTCTAAGTTTAAGTGTAAAATATTAAATACGAAAAGTAATGAAGATAAATAAGATATTCGTGGCTGTAATGGCTGCAATCGGACTGACCTCTTGTAACGATTGGCTTGATATGGAGGCTTATAAATCTGACGATACAGAGTTCGCTTTTCAGAATGAAACTAATGCAGACCTGTTCGTACAAGGGTGTTATAGAGGTATTGTCCCAGGCGATTTTTATTATCAAATGGGCATGGGTGATGGTGTTATGCATTCATGTGAGGATGGAACAACCAATAACTCTAAGTATAATATTTGTAACTATAAGTATGATGCTACTACTCCTACGACTTTGACAGGAGTATATAATGAAGAGTATGGTGCAATAGAGCAAGCTAATATTGCCATCAAAAACTTGAGTGAAATGGCGGAGAGCGATAAGCGTAACTCGATGTTAGGTGAGGCTTTGTGCCTTCGTGCTTTCGGTTATCTTAACTTAATACGTGTTTATGGTGATGTGCCAGCTCGTTGGTTGCCTATGGATGATATTTCAGATAAGAATGAGGCCTTGTATCCAAAGCGTACTTCACGTGATGTAATCTATGACAAGATAATTGCAGACCTTCAGCAGGCGGTTGATTATTTGCCATGGTTCTCTGAGAGCGGATATGCAACAACAGAACGCTTTACTAAGCAGGCAGCTTATGCTTTGCTTGCACGTACAGCGCTATATGCTGGTGGCTATTCTCTTCGCTGGAATCTTGAGACCAATGACGTTAATACCATGCAAGTGAAGCGTCGTGACGATGCAGAACGAGTAAAGGAATTGTATCAGATTGCAGACAATGCTTGCAAGGCTGTTATTAATAAAGGTGAAAACTATTTGGTAAAAGCAGCTAACGGCAAGAGTGGTTATGAGAATTTATGGTATAACTTTGATCAGCGTAATCTGACTTCTGTTAATTCTGAGATGCTTCTCTCTTTAGCTCAATATGGTTCAGAGACCAACTCTAAATTCCAAGTTTATGCACATCCAGGTTCAAGAGGCGGCACTTTTGGTTCACGCAAAGCTATGCAGTTTATTTTGCCTTCCTATTATCTATCTTTTGACAAGAAAGATACTCGTAGAGATGTCAATTGTACTTCTTACAGTATTTATTTCTTAAATAAAGGTGCCAAGAATGACACATGGGTAGATGTTGGTACCACATATTCTTGTATCATGTCGGGCAAATTCCGCCTTTCATGGTGTGTAGAGGCACAAGATGCGAGCAAACGTAACTTGAATATTCCAATTCTTCGTTATGCAGATGTACTCCTGATGTATGCGGAGGCAGAGAATTTCTTGAATAATGGTCCTACTTCTGAAGCAAAGAATGCTTTAAAGGAAGTACGTGAACGTGCAGGAATTGCTGATATGGAGATTCCTTCAACTCAAACAGCCTTCGATGATGCTTTGGCTCAAGAAAGAAAGTGGGAATTTGCTACAGAGTTTATGCTCCGAACAGATTTGATTCGTATGGGACGTTTGGCTAAGGAAATTGCTCAGACTAAGCAGGATATGAAGGATTTGTCCGATAAACGAGGATCATATGCTAAAGTTGCTACTTATCGTCTTTACAAGTTCCACAAAGATGCGCAGGTATATGGCGACGAGTTCTTGGCAGTTGAATATATTGACATTACAGATGCTCACGAGATCGAAATATTAAAGACCGTTCCTAATCAGGCAAAGTTGGCAGAAATTGTTCAAGCGCATGGAATAGCAGTGAATAATGGCGATAAATGGTATCCAGTCAATATGTTTGAGGCATATAACAGCTCATTCAATGTAAAGGCACGCCAGTCTGTTGGTTTCTCTGGTGGTGCTAAGGCTTTACAGATTGGTAATATCATTTATACCAAGCCTACAGGAAAGTCAGAGAATGGAGGAACTTATCCTAATTGGATTGAGGCTGCTGACGGAAGTGATGGCTTGTATTATGGATATGAGGAAAATCATTGTGAATTACTTCCTTTTGCAAACAAGAGTGCTGGTCATCCAATGGTTGACAACCCTAACCTGACTCAGTTGCCAGGTTATTAATAAATGATAATAGACTATCTCGCTAAGGCAGGGAATCTATCTTAGTGAGATAGTCTATCGTTTTATTCGGTAAATGCAAATTACATGAAATAGCTTTTCATGTTGATATTTGTTCTTTATTCTTGAAAACTAAACTAATAACTAAACTAATAACTATGACAATGAGAAAATCAACTAAGTTTTTGTTCTCAGCATTGCTGGTAAGTAGTTGCTTGGCAACTCAAGCTCAGCAATTGGCATTTCCTGAAGCTCAGGGATGGGGACGTTTTGCGGTAGGTGCCCGTGATGGAGGTACAGTTTATCATGTTACTAATTTGAATGATTCTGGTACTGGGTCTTTGAGAGATGCCATCAGTCAGCCCAATCGCATAATCGTGTTTGATGTCGCTGGTGTCATCAACATTAAGGACCGATTGGTTTTTAAAAACAACTTATATGTTGCGGGTCAGACAGCTCCAGGCGAAGGCATAACCGTCTATGGTAATGGCGTGTCCTTCTCGGGTTCAGACAATATTATCGTACGCTATATGCGTTTCCGTATGGGACACAATGGCTCGTCGGGAAAAGATGCGGCAGGTATAGCCAACGGACAGAATATGATATTCGACCATTGTTCTTTCTCTTGGGGATTGGATGAGACGTTTTCCATCAATCCAGACAACAAAGGTGTCGTTCCTGGCTACATAACGATTTCGAATAGTATTATGGGACAAGGGTTGATGCCTCATAGTGCGGGAGGCTTGATGCAGTCTGACTACATTTCGCTCTATCGCAATCTTTATGTAGATAACGCAACTCGTAACAACAAGATAAAAGGAAAAAACCAGTATGTAAACAATATCGTTTATAATTGGAAGAATGGTTGTTACATTATGGGTGGAGACTCTAAGGGAGATTCCTTTGCTAATATAGAAGGCAATTTGTTTATCAATGGTCCTGCTAACGGTGGAAATGCCTTTTCTGGTGGAGGAGGAGAAGGTGCGTTTAGCTTCTATGGAGAGGATAACTGGCAGGATAGCAATATGGATGGTAAGTTTGACCCTGCTGAGGTGACAAACTATGCGGCAGGTGTGCGTCAAACGACTCGCTATGATTATCCAGAGATGCCAAAGTATCCCGGCAATAGTTTGTTGACCAATCTGCTTCCTACTGTAGGAGCGTCTTTGCCATATCGCGACTATGCGGATTGTTATATGGTTGACGAAGTTAATTCTCTTGGAAAGAGTGGAGAATTGATATCTAATGAGGAAAATCTGGTATATGGTAGCCCTGCTACATGGACTGTTTGGGGAGGCAATAAAAAAGTAGATACCGATGGTGACGGTATGCCTGACGAGTGGGAGAAAACGCATGGGACAGATCCTAACAAGGATGATGCGATGGTAATCGCAACCAATGGGTATGCTAACATCGAGAACTACATCAACGGCATTACTGTCGATGACCGCGATTATTTCTTACGTGCCCCGATGTGTGTGGAATTTGTTTCTGCTACAACTACGAGCATTAAGTTGAAGTGGAGAGATTATACGTATGCTGAGGATGGCTTTATTGTAGAACTGAAGAAGGCTGGTGAAGAGGCTTGGAAAGAAGTGGCTCGTGTGGCAGCTAATTCGACTTCGTGTACAATTGAAAGTCTTGAACCAGGCACTGCTTTCTTGACGAGAGTGCGTGCTTTCGAAGGTTCCGACAAATTCTCCGAGTATTCTCCAGAGCTCACGATGGCCACTCGTCCTGTAGAAGCAGGCATGTTGGATATAGATTCTTATCAACCAGATTTGACATGGGATAATTCTGCTACTGTTTGGGATTATAGTGCCAAAAGTTGGAATGGTGGTTTAGTGTCTTTTACTGATAACGAAAAGGTGCTCTTCGATGCCTCAAAGGATGTTCATGTGGCACTGGATGAGACTGTGAGTCCTGCTGCTCTTGTCGTCAAAGGTGATGGAAACGTAGAGATATCTGGCGCTGGTGCAATCGCTGGTGAGACTTCTGTCAATAAAGCCGGTGAAGGCACTCTGACATTAAATTCATTAAACAATTACACCGGAGCCACGGTGCTTCATGAAGGAGTGTTGGCTTTCAATACTTTGAAAAATGGCAGTGAGCCCAGCTCTATTGGTGCGAGTGCAAACTTTGCGCAGAGTTGGATTTTTGATGGAGGAACTTATCGCTATACAGGAGAAACAACTGCTACGGATAAAGCGGCTCAGATAAAGAGGGAATCGACTTTTGAAGTAGAGAATAGTGCTGCGACGGTTACGATGAATGGATCGTTTGAAGGAGACGGCAATATAGTCTTTGATGGAAAAGGTCAAGTATCTGTTGCCTCAAGTAAGTTCTTTGGCTACAAGGGAACGACGATTCTTCGTGGAGGAACTCTCAATCTCTCGACTATTGAGGTCGCAAAAGCGGGTATAGGTTCTTCTTCCAAGCTGATTATGGAAGGAGGAGAACTGAAGACGAATGGTGAGGATAACAGTTTTGAGACTTACTCATTCCCGATAGAAGTGAAGGAAGGAACGGTTTCGCAGTTCTCTCCACACCGCAATTGTTATATAGCTACACCATTGACCGGGTCTGGTACTCTTCAACTGAATGTTCCTTATTTGCGAGAGTATCTGAAGGGTGATAACTTCTCAGCATTTGCAGGACGTTTGGTTGCAAATGGTATCTCTTCTGAAAAAGAAGGGTCTTTGTTCTTGCTGAATGATAATTCCGTTAATTTCAAGAATAGTGTTGTGGAGTTGGCAGGTAACGCTCGTATGGGAATTTGGGCTACGAAAGGTAATGCTACCATAGGAGGATTATCAGGTGCTTCAACTACTTATTTGAGTGGAAGTAGTAAAAAAACAAAAGATTTTGAGTGTATTTGGAACATAGGAACCGCCAATACGGATGAGACTTTTGCTGGAAGAATCAACAATTGGTCTATGAGTGGCAGTAGCTCAAAGTATCAAGGTACGGTAAATATCAATAAGCAAGGTACTGGTTATTGGCGTTTGACAGGTGACAACGACTATAAGGGTGTCACCAACGTACAAGGTGGTAATTTGATAGTTAATGGCACAAATAGTGGAACAGGAGCAGTAAATGTCATGAAATATGCAACTCTATCAGGTGAGGGAAGTATTGCTGGTGCTGTTTGTGTAGATGCTGGTGCCACGATCCAGGCAGGAGATTTCGAAAAAGGCGCTAATGGCGCCAAGTTGTCTTTGAAAAGCTCTTTGACCGTCAAAAGCTGTGGTATTGTTAATGTGTTGTTGGAAGGTACAAGCAACAATGTGATAGCTTCTGATGCTGTAACCTTGGAGGATGGCGCTGTCATCCAAATGGGAGACGCGGATGTACCAATGACCTTTGTCGATGGAGAAGTATTCAAAGTCTTCTCTTCTGGAGTGACATTAGGCGGAACAGTAAAGATGATTCCAGAGAAACCAGGAGAGGGACAAGTTTGGGATTTGACTTCTCTTTCTACTGAAGGTATTGTCAAGGTCGCTACTGCTACAGGTGTTGGAAATATATCTATGCAGGAAATCCCTGCCAAAGTAGAATACTACGATTTGTCAGGAAGAAAAATCTCTAATGTGGGTGATGGTGCATATTTGTTGCGATTGACTACAAAAGCCGGAAAAGTGGTAACACGAAAAATCATGAAATGAAATGATGGGTGGAAGTGTACACAATTGTACACTTCCTCCTATATATGCACACGAGATATAAAATAACTTCTTAAAAGAATCATAAATGTGTGTCTGTGCCTTGTTTGCTATAAATGCACCTTATTTTATCTATAATAAGTGCACACCTTATATAAAATAGGTATTTTAGTTCAGACATATTTTATTTACTTATTTGCCATTTATAGCAAATACTCGTCCAATACTATGTGCGTGAAATTCCGTTTGATGGAATGAAAATATATGATAGTGTACAATTTTGTATAGCCATAATATGTGAAAAGCACTAATTTTGCCATCGAAAAATAGCTAAAAACAAATGAAAAAATTAATCTTAAGCATTTGCCTGTTGTTTGCATTGAGCTCTATGGCTCAGCAACCCATCGATAGAAAGAAGGTGGTAGAGCGTAACAATCCACATGTTACAACAATGGATTCGCTCAACTCGCTCTCTGTAGGTAATGGTGGTTTTGCCATGACAGTTGATGGCACGGGCTTACAGTCTTTCCCTAAGTCTTATTCTCATGGTGTGCCATTGGGAACTATGAGCGACTGGGGCTGGCATTCTTTTGCCAATCCAGAGAACTATCAACCAGAGGAAAGCTGGCGTTATTACGATTTTGGCAGAGGCCGTAAGGAACCTTATGCCACACAGGTAAAGGACAACAAACGAGCCAAGGCTGCCGGCGACTGGTATCGTGTAAACCCTCATCGTCTGCATCTTGGTACATTGGGATTGTCGCTGGGTGCAGATCCTAAGCAGATCAGGCAGATAGACCAGACTCTGAACATGTGGGAAGGTATGATCAAGAGCAGCTTTACATATAAAGGTAAGGCTTACCAGGTAGAAACAGCCTGCGACCCTGTTCTCGATATGATAGCTACCCACATACAGTCTAAGGGAACCATCGCTGTGGATGTACGCTTTGCTTATCCTACGGGTGGACATTGTGATGATGCTTGCGACTGGACTAAGGATAAGTTGCATTCTACTATACTTGTTGCTCAAACAGCCAACTCCGCAGTTTTAAAGAGAATAATCGATGAAACCGTATATTTTGTGATGTTAAGATGGCAAGGAACTGCTAAATTGAAGCAGAAAGGCAAGAACTTCTATCAGTTGCAAGCCAAGTCTTCAGACCTGAAACTTACCTGCGAATATGCAGAGCAGACATCCACAGCCAACAAGACTTTTGCCGATGTTGCCGATGCAGCCAAGGCATACTGGATGGGTTATTGGAAAAAGGGAGGTATGGCAGACTTCTCCAACTGCAAGGATCCACGTGCCAAGGAGATGGAGCGCCGCGTAGTATTGAGCCAGTATCTGCTCGCCATTCAGGATGCAGGCGAGACACCTCCACAGGAGACAGGACTCACCTATAATTCATGGTTTGGCAAATTCCATTTGGAGATGATTCTCTGGCATCAGGCACAGTTTGCTCTTTGGGGACACCCTGAGATGTTGGAACGTTCACTTTCCTGGTATTTCAAGGCAGAAGCCAATGCCCGCAAGATTGCCGAGCGACAGGGATTCAAAGGAGTGCGCTGGATGAAGATGACTGACCCTTGGGTAGGCGAGGCACCTTCAGGAGTGGGAAGTTTCCTGATCTGGCAACAGCCTCACCTCATTTATTTGGCAGAATTGCTCTATCGAGCCAACCCAACACCAGCCCTCTTGCAGAAATATGCACGTTTGGTCGATGAAACCGCCGAGTTTATGGGCGACTTTGCTGATTATGACAAGCAGAACGACCGCTATATCCTTCGTGGTTGTATAGCGGCTCAGGAAACTCTGCCAGCAGCAACAACCATCAATCCTCCGTTCGAGTTGAGCCAGTGGCATTGTGCCTTGCAGATTGCACAGACCTGGCGTGAGCGATTGGGCAAGGAGCGCAATGCACATTGGGATGATGTCATTCAGAAGATTTCTCCATTGGCATCCAAGGACAGTCTGTATCTCGCAGCAGAGACCGAGCCTAATACTTATAAGAATGAAAAGATGTACAGCGATCACCCAGCAGTGATGGGAGCGATAGGTCTGTTCCCATACAACAGTCGCCAGATTGACTTTGCCACGGTGAAGAAGACAGAGCAGTGGATTTGGAAGAACTGGAAGTGGGAGACATCCTGGGGATGGGATTATCCGATGATGGCTATGGGAGCCGCCCGCATGGGTGAGCCCGAGAATGCAGTAGGAGCCTTGCTGATGAAGCAGCAGAAGAACACCTATCTTGTAAGCGGTCATAACTATCAGGATGGTCGTCTTCGTCTTTATCTTCCTGGCAATGGAGGTTACCTGATGGCAGTAGCCATGATGTGTGCAGGCTGGGACGGAAGTGTTCATCCCAATCCTGGTTTCCCGCAAGATGGCAACTGGGATGTAAAATGGGAAGGTCTGAAACCCCTCTTATAGTTGGTAGGAAATGAAAAGCCCCAACGCCAAATACTATTGTAAATACAACAATAAACTTATATAAACTTAAAAAAATCATTTTATGCAAAACAAATCACTTATGTTCCAAGTTTGCATGGTATTGTTCATGCTGCTGGTAGCTCCTGTGAAAGGCCTCGCTCAAGGTGGGGGGGTGACTATTTCAGGACAAGTGACGGATGACATGGATGTAGTTATCGGCGCAACGGTAAAGGTTGTACCCGGTAATACAGGTACTGTTACCGACGTGGATGGTAACTTTAAGCTCACCGTTCCTTCATCTGCCAAGTCTTTGGTTATTTCTTATGTAGGTTACAAGACCAAGACCGTCGACATCAAGGGTCGTACACAGATCAATGTACAGCTTGAGCCCGAGGCTCAGATGCTCGATGAGGTTGTTTCTATTGGTTATGCCAAGGTAAAGAAAAGAGACTTGACTGCAGCTACAGCCTCTGTCAGTGGTAAGGATCTTGCCAATATACCTGCCACTTCTGCCGCTCAGGCTTTGACAGGTAAGGCTGCCGGTGTGAACATCATTACTCAGAGTGGTGCGCCAGGTGCCGATATCAACATTACTGTACGTGGTGGTACGTCTATCACACAGAGCACCAAGCCTCTCTACATCGTGGATGGTTTCCAGATGGAAGATGGTTTGAGAAATGTGGATATCAACGATATCGAGACCATCGACGTGATGAAGGATGCTTCTGCTACAGCTATTTATGGTGCTGCTGGTGCCAATGGTGTAATCCTTATTACTACCAAGAGCGGTAAGGCCGGCAAGACAGAGGTTTCTTACAATGGTTATGTAAGTTTCCAGCGTCTTGGCAAGAAGCTCGACCTGCTTGGCGTTCAGGATTACGTGAAGTATCAGTATGAGTTCCAGACTCTTCGTGGCAACGAGGATGCTTTTGCAAGCCTTTTTGGTGGCAGCGTAAGTGACGCCGACTTCTATACAGGCGCTTATGACCGTATAGCAAGCGAATATGGCAACCGTGCCGGTATCGACTGGCAGGACGAGGTGTTCGGATCTACAGGTGTGGCTCAGACACATAATATCAATATCTCTGGTGGTAGCGAGAAGACAAAGTATATGCTCAGCTACAACTATACAGGCGAGGATGGTATCATGGCAAAGCATGGTTACTATAAGAACAGTGTCCGCGCCAAGATCAATCACGAACTTTGGAAGGGCGTACGCTTCGACTTCTCTTCTGCCTTGCAGATGACCAAGCTCGAAGGTGGCGGTTCTCTTGGTGGTACTTTGAAGCAGACTATTCTTCAGCCTGTAACAGGTGGTGTTCGTTTCACCAATGAGCAGATGCTCGGCGAAGACCTCACAGATGCCTTCGATGCCATTCCTGGTAGTAACAACTACGACTCTAACAACCCAATTCTTACCAATAACGCTATCACAAACGAGAAGTTTACTCGTCTTGCTACTGTGAATGCTGGTATTGAGTTCGATATTATCAAGAATTTGACATGGCGCACTGCTGGTAGCTATCAGTGGAAGCAGACTCGCACAGACTATTGGGATAATGGCTCTACCAAGACAGCTGCTGCCAACAAGAGCCCTTATGGTTATGGCAAGCGCAACAATGCAGAAGCTTACCAGTGGCAGATTACCAATACATTGAACTACTCGTTCGACCTCAATAAGGAGCATCACTTCTCAGCTCTGCTCGGTCAGGAGACTACTTACTGGGAGACCATGAAACTCGACAACGAGTATCGTGAGTTCTCTGATGGTAACTTCGGCTTGAATGATGTCAGCATGGGTATTCCTGCAGTTTGGTCATCAGGCAAGACACGTCGTGGCCGTGTATCTTGGTTCACCCGTGTATCTTACAACTATCTGGACCGTTATCTTGTCAACGCTACTCTTCGTGGTGACGGCTCTTCTAAGTTTGCTAAGGGCAACCAGTGGGGCTACTTCCCATCTGCATCTGCAGCATGGCGTATTTCAGAGGAACCATTCATGGAAGGTTTGAAGGATATCTTCGACAACTTGAAGCTCCGTGTAGGTTATGGTACCGCCGGTAACGATAATATCGACGACAACATGTATGCTACTTCTTATGGCTCAGGCCATTATGGCATTGGCGGTAAGGACTATATCACTTATGTTCCAGGTAAGACTCTTGGAAATAAGGACCTCAAGTGGGAGAAGACAGAAACTGTCAACGTAGGTCTTGACGTTTCGGTATTTGGCAGCCGCCTCAATGTAGGTATCGACTGGTACAACAATACCTCTAAGAACCTGCTTATCAAGAACCAGATTCCTTCTTCTACTGGTTATACAACACAGTATCAGAATGTAGGTTCTATCCGCAACCGTGGTGTGGAAATTGTTATCAACGCAACACCCGTTCGCACAAAGGACTTCACATGGTCAACTGACTTCAATGTAGCTTTCAACCGCTCTAAGGTGCTTGATATCTATGGTGGCAGCAGTGAGTCAGACTACTTTATCCAGGAGTACGAGTCTCGCATGGGCTTCAAGATCGAGAAGGGCAAATCTCTCGGCCAGTTCTATGGCTTGGTATATGATGGTCTTTACACCACTGCCGACTTTATCCAGAACGAGGATGGTACTTACAAGTTGAAGGATGGTATTGCCAGCCTGAAGGGCTTCGACCGCAAGGCTGTGAAGCCAGGTGACGTGAAGTATAAGGCGTTATCAGGTGAAACCGACAAGAACGGCAATCCTGTGTGGAGTGTCAACGACCGCACCGTCATCGGCAATGCATCTCCTGACTTTACTGGAGGTTGGAACAACACCTTTACTTATAAAGGCTTCGACCTGACAGTCTTCATGAACTTCTCAGTAGGCAACGATGTGTTCAACATGAGTACTCAGCGTTTCGTAGGTCCTTACCTGGCCAACCAGAACACCATCTCAGACATGGCTAACCGCTACACTCTCATCGACCCTGCTACAGGTAAGGAGACAACCAACCTTGCCCGTTTGAAAGAGTTGAACCCAGGCGAGGACAATGGCAGCCGTATGTGGAATATTTCTTCCAATAACAAGTATGCTATCTCTGACCATAGCAGCTATTACATTGAGAATGGTTCATTCCTTCGTCTGAACACCATCACTTTGGGTTACACATTCCCTAAGACATGGTTGAAGAAAATCTACTTGCAGAAGGCTCGTGTCTATGCAACCATGAATAATATCTGCACCATTACAGGTTACTCAGGCTACGACCCTGAGGTGTCTGCTTCAGGAAGTGCTCTGACTCCCGGTGTGGACAATTCTTCTTACCCACGTGCTAAGAGCTGGGTAGTAGGTGTAAACTTAACATTCTAATCAATTCATTCTAACAAGAGTAATATATGAATAAGATATTAAATATATTAGGTGTTATGGCCATTGCTTTGACCATGACATCTTGCCAGGACTGGCTGGATATGCCTTCTGAGTCAAAGGCCGACAGCGGCACTGTCTTTGAGACAGTGGGCCGTGCAGAACTTGCCACAGTGGGTGCTTATGCCAGCCTCCATACTCAGGAGCTGGGCTATCAGCTGCTTGAGGGTACCGACGAGTGTGCCTCAACAGAGAGCAACTCCAAGTATGACGTTTCCAACTACAACTTCACCAACGTCACAGGTATGCTCAGCAATACGTATACTTCTATGTATGCAGCCATCGAGTATGCCAACGTTTGTATTCAGAAGTTGCCCGGTATGAGCGTTTCTGAGAGCGAAAAGGGAAAGGTGAATGCGCTCCTTGGCGAAGCGTTGGCCATCCGTGCCTATGCTTATTGGAATTTGATTCGCTTCTATGGCGACGTTCCCTTCACAACAGTTCCAACATCTGAGTTGTCAACCTTCTCTTCTCCACGTACCGACCGTGATGTGATCTACGATCAGTGCATTGCCGATTTGCAGGAGGCTGTAGAGCTCCTGCCATGGCAGGGTGAGGCCAATGCTCCTTCTACACCTGAGCGTTTCTGCAAGAACTCTGCTTATGGCATCTTGGCCCGTGTGGCTCTCTATGCAGCAGGCTACTCTCTGCGTTGGGACCTCAACACCTACGATGCTTCTACCTTGCACATCGCACGCCGTGACGATGCTGCACGTGTGAAGGAACTTTATCAGATTGCAGCTGATGCCTGCAAGGCTGTTATCGAGAAGCGTCAGAATGGCTTGCTCGACAACTATGACCAGTTGTTCAGAGATTTGGGCAACCAGACTTACAACAAGGAAACCATGCTGGAGTATGGTTGGTATGGTGAGAATGCTACCGATGTAAGAACAGGTTATGTCAATGGTATCCCAACTTCAGGAAACGACAACTCTGAAGGTGGTATGGGTAAGGGTGGCTCACAGATGATGGCTTTCCCAACTCTGTTCTTCGATTTTGACAAGGATGACCAGCGTCGTGATGTGTCTGTCTGCAACTACGGCATCGTGCTTAGTGCCAAGGGCAATAAGTATCAGATGAATGCTTACAACGGTATGGGTGTGGGCAAGTACCGCATCAACTGGAAGAAGGATATGGGTGCCACCAACAGTAAGCGTAACATCAACTTCCCATTGCTTCGCTATGCCGACGTACTGTTGATGTATGCTGAGGCTCTGAACGAGGTGAACAATGGTCCTACTCAGGAGGCCATCAATGCTGTGAAGGAAGTCCGCAAGCGTGCCTTCCGTGGCAATGAGGCTAAGGCTGCTGCTGGTATTCCTACCAACCATGACGACTTCCTCACCTTCATCCAGAAGGAGCGTAAACTTGAGCTTTCCAACGAGGGTCTGCGTCGTACCGACCTTACTCGCTGGGGTAAGCAGTATGAGATGCTGATGGCTGCTAAGCAGCGACTGATAGACTTGGCTAAGCGTGATGGTGAATTTGCCAACGTGCCTGTTTATCGTGCTTACTATCTCTCTACCACACCTAAGTTTGAGGATCCAACCATCGCATTGAGCTATATCGACCTTTCACAGGCTGAGGTGGAGAATTTGGGACTTAAAGCCGACCAGATCAGTGGTCTTAAGGTTTTGAATAGTTCTTCCGCCGGCAAGGGCTCTGTTACTGCCGACCTTTATGAGAAGGATGGCAAACTGTACAGCGAGGTCAATAAGCCAGAGGGTGCAGTGAAGCATACCTACACCATCCTTAATATGTTCAGTATCGTTTCTATTAAGCAGAAGGGTAACCTGTGTGTAGAGGACGTAACTGGAGTGTCAAGCAACAATGCCTGGATTACAGGTAATTCTGGTGTATTCTATGGCTTGCAAAAGAATATGACAGAGCTGATGCCGTTCAACACCTCTAAGATTCTTGATGTAAATGCAGGTCTTGAAGGTCAGCAGCATCCAGCTTACAAGTAAAGATTGTTTTTAGTACAGTACATACATTTCGGTAAATAAGAATTATTTTTAGTAAAAAAGGGACGAACTCGCGATGAGCTCGTCCCTTTTCGATTGGTATGAATGGCGTTATTTCAGCAGGTTGAAAAGACCTTTGCCCTTGTTGAGCATTTACTGTGCCGTTTATATGGCCTGCATAGGGCAAGAATATTGCGATAAAATTTTTATCGCCTTGACATAAAAAGCTTTTCTTATAGAGACAAACTTCTGAGAAGCCTGCTGCCAACTGCTTTGCCTAACCTTTATTTAGCTAAATATAAGCTGTGCCCAATGAAATATAGCTTATATTCGACCAAATATAGGTTGTGCCTCATGCTTGGGAGCAGTCTTCCATGGACTTTGTGATAGGCTTCTCATGGTTTTGTGGTAGGGAGAAGTGAATTTTGTGGTAGGGAGATGTGGTTTTTCCAAGTATTTGGCGTATCTTTGCACCGTGTAAAGAACTAATCTGAATAATGAGATACATTAATTTCCTTATGGCGGCGGCTTTTGCCTTGCTCGCCAGTTCCTGCCATGATGGCGGACAGCGTGGCGTTGGTACGGAGCCTATGGCACAGATAGCGGTGGAGAAGCATGCCGAGATTCTTTCCCTTCCCATAGAGGTGAAGGCGAAGAGGGTAACCATTCAGGATGGATTGCCTTCTAATGTCGTCACCGATATGCAGCAGGACCAGAAGGGCTTTCTGTGGTTTTCCACGCACAATGGACTCGCCCGCTACGACGGTAACGTGGTAACAACCTATTTGGACAAAGACAGTACTGGCGCGTCTGCTTTTATCGGTCGCACAAAGAAGGCTTTGGAGGATGTTACCTATAAGAAGTTGTGGGTGTATTCTTCTTCTGAGGCTTTCACTTGCCTGAACATGGTGGACGGCAAGGTGGAGAAGTATTGTCAGGAAATAGAGAAGCTTCATTTCACTAAGTGGAAGCTGGTTCGCGATGGAATGTTCTGGCTTTGGGGAGCCAAAGATGGAGCCATGTTGGTAGACTATCGCAGTGGTTCTTTCTTGACACGTATGTTTGCCCAGGCGGAAATAGGTTCTTCCCGAGTACCCCTGATAGACAGTCTGGACAAAGACAATGTGGTGCTTTGTACTACGGACAAGGTTTTCCTTTATTCCGAAGGTCGTCTGTCCTGCATAGCCAAGGGCATGAGAATGTCGCGTACGCGCCCCTTCCATCACGAGATGCTGATGGTTTCGGAGAAGGGCGATGTCTATGTTCTTCGACAAGGCAAGCTGCAGCGATTTTCCCATGTAGCCTATGTTGACGGTGAGGTAGCCACCGGCGACTTGCTCTTGGGCTACAGGTGGATACTTTTCACCAACCGCCGTTCGTTCTCTATCGACGTACGTACAGGAAAGGTTGTTGAGTGTGAGGGCGAATGGCTTATCCCCAATGGCAGGGTGTTGACTGACAACAAAGGCCGAAAGTGGATATACAACAAGACGGGCGAGCTGCGCTTGGTAAGACAGGACAAGCTTGTGCCCCTGATTCTCTTTCCCCAGCAAACCACCAATTACATCGACCATGAGCGATTCCATATCGTAGAGGACAATCATGGACTCATCTGGATTTCCACTTATGGCAAAGGACTTTTCGTGTTCAACCAGAACCTGACCCAGAGCCAGCATTTCGTGGCAGACAAGTTGGGAGAGTCGCCTATTGCCTCCAACTATCTTCTCGGCATTATTGCCGACCGTCACGATGGAGTGTGGGTAAGCTCGGAATACGGAGGCGTGTCGCACATCCAGGTGATGGACAAGGGTGTGGAACGTATTTATCCCAATGGTGAGGGAAATATGGACTTTTCGAATGTCGTTCGAATGGTGAAGAAAATGAATGATGGCACAGTCATGGTGGGCACCCGTGCGGGAAGTCTTTACCACTATAGTGCCGACATGAGTCAGGTGTTGGGCAAGAGCCACTTCGACTCGAATGTTTACGGCATAGTCCAGATGCCTAATGGTGAAACCTGGATAGGCACCCGTGGCAAGGGAATCTATGGAGCCAAAGGACTCGACTTTAAGGACAGAAACGTGTTCTGTATGGCTTCCGATGCCAAGCATCGCATGTGGATAGGAACCTTTGGCAAGGGATTGAGCCTTGTCATGCCACGAAAGGATGGCTATGAGGTGAAGACATTCTTTGCCGACAGTGTGGGGCTTAACGAGGTGAGATGCATGGTGATAGACAAGCATGGCGTGCTTTGGTGCGGAACATCGGGAGGTCTTATCCGTATTCCTACCGATGAGTTTGTGAAGGATGCCAGCCGATATAATGCTTACGTGCGTGATTATGAAATACGCGATGTTCTTGTCGACAGACAGGGACGTCTGTGGCTCTCTGCATCGGGCGACGGACTGGTACAGGTAGAGCCGGGTGAAGGTGAGGCAGAGCCTAAGTTCCACGTCTTCAACACCTCGAATGGACTGGTCAACAATCTGGTTCAGTCGGTGGTGGACACACCTGATGGCAACCTTTGGATTTCTACTCAGCAGGGAGTGACAGCCTGGAATGCCCGCAAGAAGTCGTTTGAAAACTATATGTTCTCACGCAACCCTATGGGCAATGTGTATAACGAGAACTCGGCAGTATGTCTTGATGACGGCAGAGTGGTGCTGGGTGGCAACTATGGTCTTACCATTATCCAGCCTTCACGTTTGAGTCATGTCAGCGGGCTCACCGACGTGGTCTTCACCTCTTATCCTTATTCCGATGAGATAACGCTGACCTATGAGCAGCGTTCGCCCAACATACATTTCTCAACGCTCGACTATTCCGATGTGCGCAATGTGAAGTATACCTATCGTCTGGAAGGCTTCGACCAGGCATGGAGCAAACCTTCGTCCACGCCCTGGGCGGCCTATCAGAAACTGCCTGCTGGCAAGTATGTTCTGCATGTCAAGGCATGTACATCGGATGGCACCTGGGGTAAGGAGAGTACGTTGGTTATCCGTGTCAAGCCTCCTTTCTATCTTACGTCCTGGGCGATAATGATTTATGTGCTTCTTGTCCTGGGTGTCATCATCTTGGTGGTGAAGTTTGTGCACGACAAGAATGTGCTTCGCAACCGAATCCGTCTTGAGCAGGAGCTCACTCGCTACAAGTTGGTCTTCTTCACCAATATAGCCCACGAGTTCCGTACTCCTCTCACCCTGATGCAAGGCTCGCTCGAGAAGGAGAAGCGCATCATGAAAGCCAACCGCTGGCAGACAGAGTTGGAGAAAACTATACGGGTGATGGACAAGAGTGTGCAGCGTATGTTGCGACTCATCGACCAACTCTTGGAGTTCCGCAAGATGCAGGCTGGTAAGCTGAAACTTTCCTTGCAGGAGACCGATGCCGTGATGTTTGTCAAGGGCATCTGCCGTATGTTCGACGATGCTGCCGAATCGAAGGAGATAGCTTACTGTTTCGAGTCGTCAGAGCCGTCACGTGCGATGTTCCTCGACCAGCAGATGATAGACAAGGTGGTGTTCAATCTTTTGTCTAACGCCTTCAAGTACACCCCAGCCAAGGGAAGCATCTCCGTAAGCCTCTCTTTCACGGATGTGATGACCATCCGTGTGGCTGACACGGGAGTGGGCATTCCTCAGGAGAAGCGGGCCCAGCTCTTCAGCCGATTCATGCAGAGCAGTTATACGGGCGAGAGCTTTGGCATCGGACTCCATCTTACTCATGAGCTTGTGAAGACGCATCATGGCGAGATAGCCTATCAGGAAAACGAGGGAGGAGGATCGGTCTTCGTGGTCACAATTCCTCTGCAGAAAGACTGCTACGAGGCTTCCGACTTCCTGGTAAAGGACAGCCCTATCCTGAAGGCCGATTTGGTAAAGGAACGGGACGGACAGGAAGAAAAAACAACCGATGCTGTGCCTTCTGCGCCATCTGCTCCGCTCAACCGTCGTACCATTCTTCTGATAGAAGACGACAACGATGTCCGTGAGTTCCTGCTCTCTGAACTGGAGAGTTGTTTCGACCTGAAGGTGGCTTCGGATGGCAAGACGGGTATTGCCATGGCTAAGGAGTTGGATGTCGACTTGATAGTAAGCGACGTGATGATGCCAGGAATGAATGGCTTCGAGCTTACCAAACGACTGAAGAACAGTTTTGAGACGAGTCATATCCCTATTATTCTCCTCACTGCCCTCAGTACTGACGAGAATGTGCTCGAAGGAACAGAGTCGGGAGCCGATGCTTACATCACCAAGCCGTTCAGCCCGCAGTTGCTCATGGCTCGCATTCTGCAGTTGCTCAACCAGCGTGAGATACTTCGTCAGAAGTTTGGCAAGGAACCACAGGAGATTCGTTCTGCCATGCTCAGCAACGAGCAGGACAGCTTGTTTGTCAAGCGTCTTGACAGTATAGTCTACTCTCGCCTTGGCGAACAGGACCTTTCTGTCGACAAGGTGGCAGGACTGTTGCACTTGGGACGCACCATCTTCTATAAAAAGGTAAGGGGAACTACGGGCTATACACCTAATGAGTATATCCGTGTTATCCGACTGAGAAAAGCCGCCGAACTGCTGAAGGAGGGCGAGAAGAATGTGTCGGAGGTGGCTTATGCGGTAGGTTTCGACAATCCGTACTACTTCAGCAAGTGCTTCAAGGAGCAGTTTGGTATGCCGCCATCGCAGTACAGAAGTTAAGGGGGCTTCTTTGAGAATGTATCTTCAGGAGATTTTCTTTAGGAGATTTTTTCAGGAGTTAAAGGAGTTAAGGAGTTAAAGGAGTTAAGACAAATGCTTAGTGGGTAACGTCTATTTCTGTAGGTAAGGGACTAATGTCCTGCGTCTTATCCAAATAGACTGTTGTCTTAACTCCTTTAACTCCTTAACTCCTTTAACTTCTTCTAAAAAAACTACTTAATGGCTTTACCATTTAGTTTCACTTTGTTGAGCTTGCAACTGCCCAATACCGATGTGTCCATGATTCCTACAGGGTCGGTGACATCGATGTTTTCGAATGAGAAACTGCCCAAGTCGTAGTTTTCTGAAGGTATCATCGTGTAGAACTGTTTGGTGCTCTTCACCTTGATATTCTTCATCTTCACGTTGTTGATGACCGAACGGGGCATGTCGTCTCTGTCTTTCTTGTCGTAGAACTGGGTCCAGATACGGGTTCTGATGCCGAAGGTGACTACTCCTGTGCAGTTTTCTGCCAGTACATCCTCGTATCTCTGTGGTGTGTCGGGGCGCATCTTGAAGAGCAGAATGTTGCTGGTTCCGTTGAACTGGCAGTCTCTTATAATCACATTCTTTGCATCATAGCACTCGCTTCCGAAGGTAATGCCTCCACCGGCTTTCTTGAAATAGCAGTTCTCTACGATGACGTTGCGGCATGGGGCATTGGTGCTGTCCTTGTCCACGAAGGTTCCCTTGCCGCCTTTCAGACACACACCGTCATCGTTCACGTTTACCCAACAGCCTCTTATCAGCATATCCTCGCATCCATCGATGTCTATGGCGTCGGTGCTTGGACCTTTAGGATAACCGCTTGTCGGTGCGTAGATATACAGGTTGAGGTATTTCACGCGTTTACATTTGTACAGATGGTTGGTCCAGAAACCAGAGTTCACCATTCTGATGCCGCTTACCTTCACGTCGTTTGAGTTGGATATGTAGACCAGTCTTGGGCGGAGTGCCTCCAGGTTGGTACACTTCTTGATGACTTTTCGGCGCAGCCAGAACTCATCGTAGAATTTATGTCCGTTGCCGTTGAGGGTTCCCTTGCCGGCAATGGTGAATCCATCGTGATGATCGGCATTGATGAGTGCAGCAAAATAGTCTAATGTCTGACCTTCCAGTCGAGTCTTCACTATCTGATAATGGGTGATGGCATCGCTTCCTTTCAGTGTGGCGTTCTCTTCCAAATATAGGTTGCAGCCAGGTTTGAAGAAGAGTGATCCTGTAAGATAAGTGCCTGCAGGCACCACGATGACTCCGCCGCCATTGGCATGACAGCGGTCTATGACTTCCTGAATCTTCTGGGTCTGAATGATGGTCGAGTCATTTACCACTCCATAATCGGTAATGATGTAGGGCTTGCCCATGTCCTTCAGTTCCACACCTGTTGTGTCGGCAAACCATGAAGAGATGGGTGTTCCGTCGGGGAAAGTGCTCGTCTGCTTCTTGGCTGAGCAGCCAAGCGAGATAGCGATCGCTGATAAAAGAATGCAAATCGTTTGTTTCATATTTATTTGTGATTAGTTTTTTGCAAAGATAATGCAAATCGAATGCAGAACATCAAGCTTGCTTGAATGTTTTGCTGAGATGCCGCTTATCTTCTGCAAAGATACTGGTTTCATCGTCCTTCTTTCCTATAGTTTCATACGTAATCCTAAAAAATAATCCATCAGGATTTGTTGGAGTCAGTTATTTGTACTACTTTTGCATCAAATAGTTTTTATTATTCAGTAAAACACCATTTAGAAGATGTTGGAAAGTCATTTTTATAAGGACCTTATAGAGGCCGGCTGCGATGAGGCTGGTCGTGGCTGTCTGGCTGGCAGTGTCTATGCGGCTGCTGTCATTCTGCCTCCTGGTTATCAGAGTGAAGCCCTCAACGACAGCAAACAGCTTACAGACAGGAAGCGCAAGGCTCTTCGTGAGCAGATAGAGCGTGATGCCGTGGCATGGGCAGTAGGAATTGTTACCCCCGAGGAGATAGATAAGATCAATATCCTCAATGCCAGTATCTTGGCGATGCACAGGGCGCTCGATCAGCTCAAGGTTCGTCCTGAGGCAGTTATTGTGGATGGCAATCGTTTCAAGCCTTATCATGATCTTCCTCATACTACGATAGTGAAAGGTGACGGCAAGTATATGGCGATTGCTGCTGCAAGCATTCTCGCCAAGACCTATCGTGACGACTATATGGATGTTCTTGCCGAGGAATATCCTCAGTACGACTGGAAGAGCAACAAGGGGTATCCCACCAAGAAGCATCGGGCTGCCATCAGGGAGTATGGGGTTACACCTTATCACCGCATGAGCTACAATCTCTTAGGCTCGGGCGAGCTTTCCCTTGAGTTCAAGGATTAAGTGACGGTTAATGAAATCAATTTATATTTCCTCTGTCATTAGGAGAGAGAAACAGAAGGAGCCAGGATGTAGTTCTTAGGCTCCTTTTCTTATTGAAAACTCTTTTTGCACAGATGCAGGCAGAAGGCGAAACTGCCCAAGAAAGCGGCTCTTAAGGCGAGGTTGATGTCGGCAGGCAGTATGCCCAGCACAAATGTAAACTGAGTGGCGATGAGGAGGAGCGTCTGCTTCATGCTCACTTCCTTTTCCATGATGATGGAATAGTAGCTTTGCAGCCATTCTATGGGTTGTTTGCAGCTTAGCAGCAAACTCTTGATACTGCTTATCAGGTTCCTGCTGCCGTCTACAACGCTCTTGCTGCCGTTGCTGATGCTGTTTACTACGAAGTTGATGTCGGCTGAAGTGCCCAATGTGATATTCTTTTCCATAATTCCTTATTTATTTTAATTGTTTTCTTACTGTATGAAAGCCCTTTTACAGGTCTTTCTTTGTTTCTAAGGGCAAAATTAGGAGGCTTTTGTGCAATATATGTTCACTTTCTGAGTTCTTATGTTAAAAGTGAGTGGCTGTTAAGCTCTATTAACATAAAAAGCAGTCTTCGGCCTCTTGCCGACTCATCAACTTATCACATTCAGGCTTTATGCGACACGACAAACTGGAAAAAGAAATGAACCTGATGCTTCTCCTTACCGAGAACCATCGTTATGATGTGGATACTCTTTGCGAGCGTGCGGGCATTTCGCGGCGTATGCTGTATTATTATTTGGAGAGTTTCCGCGATTGGGGCTTCAAGGTGGAGAAGAATGGCAGGATATACAGTCTTGACAGGGAGTCGCCATTCTTCAAGCATCTCTTCGAAACCATCAACTTCACCGAGGAGGAAGCCCTCACCATGCTCTCTATATTAAATAAGGTGGAAGACAATAATGCCATCGTGGAGCGACTGCGTCGCAAGTTGGACCGTTTCTATGACCTCAATATCCTTGCCAATCCTCAGTTGCGTGAGCAGGCTGCGCATCATGTCGGCGTGCTCTACGATGCCATCAAGCGTCATCGGCTTGTCAAGATAGAAGGTTATTCCTCGCCTCACAGCAAGAGTTGTACCGACCGGGTGGTGGAACCTTTCCTTATGATGAACAACAATAATGATGTGCGCTGTTATGAACTTAGTTCCAAGATGAACAAGACGTTCAAGGTGTCGCGTATGGGCAATGTCATTCTGCTCGATCTGGAGTGGGGCAACGAGGCCAAGCATCGCCAGATGTTTACCGATCTCTTTATGTTTAGTGGTGATGAGCGGTTGCCTGTCAGGCTTAAACTCGACCGGCTGGCATACAGTCTGATGATAGAGGAATATCCCAAATCTGCCGAATTCATCGTAGAATTGCCCGATGAAACCGATAATAATGAAGAAAATGCTCCTAAGTACTGGTTGTTGTCTATGGATGTGGCAAGCTACTTGGGTATTGCCCGTTTTGTCTTGGGACTGTACAGTCATATCGAGATCATCGACAGCCCCGGTTTTCAAGATTTTATAAACGAAGAAATCAGGAAGATGTACCGCCGCAGTCTTTAGTGTAGCAGGCTGACGGCTGGTCACTGCCGGTTTTCTCCTGCAGACAGATTTTATATTAGAAGTCAGTTCTGTCTTCCTGCAGGTTGGTTTTGTCGGCTGTCTGCTCTCTGATCTGTTGTGGTGTCTTTCCTGTATGTTTTTTAAAGTAGCGGCAGAAGAAACTCGAGTCAGAGAAATGATATTCCCATGCTATTTCCTTGATGCTTTGCTGGCTGCGATGCAACTGCATCTTGATTTGCAGTATGACATACTGGTCGATGATGGTCTTCGGGGTGTGTCCTGTCACCTGTCGCACGATGTTGGTGAGATATTTGGGCGTTATGTTCATCAGGTCGGCATAATAGTTGACATCCCTTGACGACTTGTAGTCTCTTTCCATCAGGTGCATGAAGTGGTTGAAGAGTTCTCTTACCCGATACGACTTGACTTCATCGGGGCGATATTGTGGATTTCGCAGCAGGTATTCGTTGAATCCTATGAAGAAAGCTTTCAGCTGACATAGCACCAACTGCGTAAGACAGGTACATGCTGCTTGTTCGAAGTACACCCTGAGCAGGGCAAACATGTGGTTGATGATACGAGTGACGACGGGAGAGTCCTGTCTGCAGCGGTCCTCGCGCAAGGCAGAATAGACAGCTTGCTCCAACTGCAGACTTGCCTCACGCAGCAAGGAGGCGTTGTATTTCAGCATTTCCACCTCGAAGTCGTTCCCGTTATCCTTGGTCAGCAACACCATATCATTTGGGAAAATTGTAATCACAGCTCCTTCGTGCATTTCCCATTCCTTGAAGTTTACTTTCAGTCTTGCCTTTCCTTTTCGGCAAATCAGTATGCCGCCATAGGTGATTACCTGTGGTTCAAAGGTCCATTCGTCAAGTGTGGTAACGAAAAGCCTGGCTTCCTGTCGGCTGTCTAATTCATTGATCATCGGTTTTGTTCTCTTTTTGTGTGCAAAGATACGTATTTTATGAGAGATAAGAGAAGAATTGTTCCCTAAAAGTCCATCTGTGGGGTGATATTTAAAACTGTCGTTAGCAGAAAACTCAGTACCTTTGCACCCAGATTTATAAAAGGTAAAATTCTGATGACAAAACAATTCATGTTTGTAGGCCTCCTTTTGCTGGGAGGCTGTTTGTGGGTGCATGCCCAGACAGACAGTCCGGGAAGTATCAATCAAAGTGTTCCCATGACTGTAGGTCAACTTTTCGAAAAGGTAGAGGATAACAGCAAGAGTCTGCGTGCCCAGAAGACGGGCGTAGCTGCAGCCGGCTTGGGTGTGGAGGCAGCCCGGAGCAAGCGCCTTCCTGATATTGATGCCTCACTGTCGTTCAGTTATTTGGGTAACGTATTGATGACCGACCGCGATTTCTCCGATGTTCATGGACTTCATTCTCCGCATTATGGCAACAGCTTTGCCGTTGATGTCCAGCAGGTGGTTTATGCCGGTGGAGCCATCGATGCTGGCATTCGTCTTGCCGAATTGGGCAAGCAGCAGGCGGAAGTGGGCGTAAAACTTACCCGGCAGCAAGAACGTTTCATGGCGTTGGGGCAGTATTTAGACCTTTGCAAGATAGACAACCGTATCAAGGTGTACGAGAAAAATATCGAACTCACCGAACAGCTCATTGCCGATATCAAGGCTAAACAGAAGGAGGGAATGGCGCTGAAGAACGACATTACCCGCTATGAGTTGCAGATGCAGTCGCTCAGGCTGGGTCTTACGTCACTTCGTAACAATCGCAATATCCTGAACCATCAGCTTTGCAACACCTTGGGCTTGCCAGTATCGCAGACTATTATTCCCGATGCAACCATAGCCGACAAGGCCTATGCCCAGGATGGAGAAGGTTATTGGCAGACAGAAAGTGCGATGAATTCGCCTGTTTTGGAGCAGAGTGTGCTGAATATACAGACTGCCAAGACCAAGGAGAAACTTGCCAAGAGCGAGCTCTTGCCCAAGGTGGCTTTTGTGGTAGCCAATCATTTTGACGGGCCTATCACCTTTGAGCTTCCTCCCATCGACAAGAATCTCAATGTATGGTATGTGGGCGTAGGTGTGAAGTATAGCCTTAGTTCGTTGTTCAAGAGCAACAAGCGCGTGAAGCAGGCTGCTGTGGAGACTCGCCAGATGCTGCAGACTTGTGATGTGCAGGCGGAACAGCTCAACAACAGGGTGCAGGCTGCCTATGTGCAGTATCAGCAAACCTATGTAGAGTTGGCAACCCAACAGAAGAGCGTGGAGCTGGCTTCGCAAAACTACGATGTGATGAATGCACGTTATCTCAGCCAGTTGGCGCTTGTTACCGATATGGTGGATGCTTCCAATCTTAAACTCAATGCCGAGTTGCTGGAGGTGGATGCCCGTATTAATATCGTGTATGCCTACTATCGTCTGCAATATGTTGCAGGTAAAATCTAACTTTTCGTACAACACTTAATACTTTTAATAGTAATGAACAAGAAAATAATCAAGAGAATATATAATGTAGTGGTTGTGCTCTTCCTGGTAGGAGCTGTAGCCTGGTGTTTCAGTCATTGCGTACATGGAGTCGATGTGGAGTATACTGATGATGCCCAGGTGTGTCGTCATATAACCCCCATCAATACCCGTGTGCCGGGATTTATCAAGGAGATCCGCTTTACCGATTTCCAGCATGTGCACAAGGGAGATACGCTTGTCATCATCGAGGATGCAGAATTTCGTTTGCAGGTGACACAGGCTGAGGCTGGCCTTCGCGGCTCAAAGTCGGGCTCATCGGTGGTTTCGGCAAGTATGGGTACTACTGTCAGCAATGTGCAGACAGCATCGGCCGGCATCGAGGAGGCACGTGTGGACATGCTGAATGCCAAAAAAGACTTCGACCGCTTTGCGGCTTTGATGAAGAAAGATGCTGTTACACGTCAGCAGTACGACAATGCCTATGCCCGATACTTGGGAGCCAAGGCACGCTATGAACAGGCCAACAGCCGTCGGCAGAGTGCTGCCTCGGTACGTAATGTGCAGACCCATCAGTTGGGTAGCTCGCGTGCTGGTGAGAGTGTGGCTGAAGCCCAGCTCAATCTTGCCCGTCTCAATCTTTCCTATACAGTCATTGTGGCTACCTGTGATGGCGTGATGGGCAGAAAAGACATTCATGTAGGGCAGTTGGTACAGCCCGGACAGATGTTGGCACGTATCGTAGATGATGATGACGTATGGGTGGTTGCCAACTATCGTGAGACGCAGATGGACGGTATAGAAGTAGGGAAAACAGTCGATTTCACCGCTGATGCCATCCCTGGAGTCGTCTTTCATGGCAAGGTGGAGGCTTTGTCGGCAGCGGCAGGCTCGGCTTATTCGATGATTCCTGTCGATAATGCCACGGGCAACTTTGTCAAGGTGGAGCAGCGTGTGCCCGTGCGTATCGCTCTTGACAAGGATAACGACCCCAAGCAGGTGGCTTTGCTCCGTGCGGGGTTAAATGTAGAAACTAAAGTGAAGAAATCAATATAAAATGCCTGGACCTCCAATGCTTCAGGGACCTTTTCGGGTTCCTTCCTTTAATGGCTACGTGCCTCGCAGGCTCCAGCCATGGATATATTTGCTCTTTGCCTTTGTCTTCCTCATGTCGGGAGGCATTTATGGCGGAGCCATGTTGCAGGTGATGGGAGAGTACAGCCTGATGCGTGAGGATGTGCTCATGATAGTCATGTTCAATGTGGTGGGCGTGGCTATGCCCTTTCCATTCCTCTTTAGGTTGAAGTTTCGCTTTACCAACCGCAGGCTTCTGCTGAATGCGGCCTTGATGATAGCGGCGTGCAACTTCCTCATCATGTTTACCGACTCGGTGCCGGTGATGTGTGTCTTGGCCTATATCGCGGGGTTCTTCAAACTCTGTGGTTGCTTTGAGTGTATGTCGAACATACAGTTGTGGATGACCTCGAAGCGCGACTTTACCATTTTCTTCCCTTTGCTTTACTGTCTGGTATTGGGAAATATGTCGCTTTCACCGTGGGTAACCGAGCATCTTATCTATATTTTTCAGGACTGGCGCATCATCAACTGGACGATGACAGGTGCCTTGCTTTGTGTGGCACTTGTGGTGTATGTCACCACTCATGACTTTCATTTCATGAAGCCTCTGCCGTTTATCAGCGTCGATTACTTGGGTTGTCTGCTGTGGTCGGCATGGATGTTGGAGTTTATCTTCTTTTTCAATTATGGTGAACACTACAACTGGTTCGACAGCGATATCCTGCGCATGGACGTGTTGCTGTTTGTCGTGACGGGCTACTTCTGTATTCAGCGCATGCGCCACATCCGTCATCCCTATATTGCTCCTGGGGCATGGAAGTACAAGCGGCTTGTGCCTCTGCTTATCCTCTTTGCCTTTGTCGAGTGGATGGGCAGTACTCCCAAGGTTCTGCAGACGGCTTTTACGGGTGGCGTCTTGCACTTTGGCACCTTTACCACCAATGTGCTCAACTTTGTAGAGTGGGTGGGAGCCATCGCAGGCTGCCTTTTCTGCCTGTTCTGGTGCAAGGTGCTTCGGCAGAAGTATACACGACTTCTCACCCTGGGTGTCATGGCTATGGTGTGCTATCCTGTCATGATGTATTTCCTCATCGACCCGGGATTGCCCCTGCAGGCACTCTATCTGCCTACTTTCCTGCGTTCGTTTGGTAATGCCATCTTCTTCTGCATGCTCACCATTTATCTTGAGGAGCTGATGCCCTTCCAGCATTTCTTTATGGGACTTACCATGGCTGGCATCATACGCAACGGCCCTGTGTCGGCCATGTGCTCTGGTCTGTATAGTTTCGGTATTCGTCATCAGATGGCAGACAATATGGCGCGTGGCTTGCCCTACGATGCCTCCAATCTGCTGATGATCAGCATACGCCAGCTGTATGGCATCACTTGTCTCATCGGCTTGGCTGTGTTGCTTGTCTTCCTGCTTTGGGATATCCAGCCGGTACGCAGTACGCTCAAGAAGATGCCTTCATGGAATTTCGTTGGCAAGTTGGTGAGAAAGAGTTTGAAGGAAGGATAGAGTTCTTCTTAGAGAACTTAAAAAGATGTTGTCAATAGACTTAAAATGTTTTTGTCTACTGATAAAAAAGTTTTTTGTCTATTGGTAATTCTCCGTTCAGAGCCTTTGAATGTCCGTTCAGAGCCTTTGAATGTGCGTTCAGAGCCTTTGAATGTCCGTTCAAAGCCTTTGAACGGAGATTTTAAAGGTGATTGAAAAAATAATCATTGTTGTTTGACGATTTTTTTTCAATAGTGATAAACGAAATTCGCGGTAAAAACGCAGCAAAATATCAGAATGTTTGCTGTGCTTTTACCGCAAAATGTTTTTGGGAGTTATTAAGTCTTTCCATATAGGCTTTTTTCCTATATGGCAAGTCTTCGCAGTCTTTAGAAATCGAGGGTAACGCCCTTTTCGTCGATCTTCTTGTAGGTTTTACTGTTTACACTTACGTTCTTCGAGTTCTTGGCATCGAAGGTATGAGTCTTTGCAGTTACCTTGATATTCTCGAGCTTCACGTTCTCAGTACGGTTGATCACGATGCCCTGTTCGGCATTGTTCACCTCCAAGTCCTTGATGCTGATGTTCTGAACAGGCATCTCGGGCAAACCGTTGAAGTAAGCAGCACGGCGGGCTGTACGGCAGATGACATGGTCGATGTCGATGTTGCGGAAGCAAGGAGTAGTCTCGTCGACCTTGAACTTCTCCACCTTCTGCTGCTTAGCCTCGTCGCCATCGTTGAGAACCTCAACAGCCGACTTGCCTCCATAATAAAGGTCGAAGGTGATTACGTCGGTCTGAATGTCGAACATAGACATATTCTTGATGAAGATGTTCTCTACTACGCCGCCACGACCACGTGTGCTCTTGAATCGCAGACCTACATCGGTACCGAGGAACTGGCAGTTGGTAACCATCACGTTCTTCACACCACCGCTCATCTCGCTACCTACTACGAATCCACCATGACCCTTGAAGACAGTGCATCCGTCTACGATGACGTTCTCGCAAGGAATGCCACGTTTTCTTCCGTCGGCGTCTTTACCGCTCTTGATACAGATACCGTCATCGCCCACATCGAAAGTAGAATTGACGATGAGTGCGTTCTTGCAAGACTCCAGGTCAAGACCGTCACCATTCTGTGCATACGCGGGGTTGCGTACCAGTACATCTTCGATGAGCACGTTCTCGCACATCAATGGGTGGATGTTCCAGGCAGGAGAGTTCTGGAAGATGACACCATTGAGCCAAACATTCTTGCAGTTTACCAAGCTTACCATGACAGGGCGGAGGAATCGCTTGATTTCGTTCCATCCCTCTTCTGATGTAGGTTCTGCAGGCACGTTCATGTTGGCGCTGTTGTCTGCCTTGAGAGCACCTTCTGACGGGAACCAATAGTCCTTGCGCTTGTAGGCACCGCCGCGCGAAGTAATGGCTTTCCACTGAGCGTCGGTTACTTTCTGCTTTTTCAGAGGACGCCAGTACTCGCCATTACCGTCGATGGCTCCCTGACCTGTGATAGCCACGTTGGTGAGTCCGTTGCCCGAGATAGGCGACTGGCAACGACGTGTGTCGAGACCCTCGAAAGAAGTCTTGACGAAAGGATAGAGGGCATCATCGGGTGAGAAAAGGATAATTCCACCCTTCTCGATGTGCAGGTTGATGTTGCTCTTCAATGTAATAGGGCCAGTAAACCATACACCCTGTGGCACGATGAGCTTGCCGCCGCCTTTCTGACTTAGGGCTTCGATAGCCTTGCTGAAAGCATCGGTGCACAGAGTAGAACCGTCACCTACAGCTCCGAAATCCTTTAGGTTTACCTCATTGGCAGGGAACTGAGGACGTGTCACCTTCTCCATCTGGAAAGGAAGGTTCTCATAGAGCGCGTCATACTTGTCGGTTTCTGCTGCCTGCATGCTCATTGCCAGCAAACAGGTGCAAACCAAGCTAAAAAGTTTCTTCATGAATAAATGGGGTTTTTAATAGAGTTATTAAATAGTTTTGTCTAATTGCTGCAAAAATACGGATAAAATCTCATATTTCCAAATCTATACTCATTTTTTTATATGTATTTCATGTTTTGCATGAGGGGAGTTAGAACAGCAATCACTCCTCGGCTTAACTTCCCCGTAACTTCTCTGAACATTCCCATTTGCGAAAGTTGAGTCAGGAAGCTAAGGTACTACAGCCTTGAGGTAGGTGTCAAATCGTAAAAAAAGGAGCAAATGGTATGATTTTCTTGTTTTGAACATTTTTTAAGGCTCTAATACTTGTTTGTTTGTGAAAAATAAGCTATATTTGTGGCACAAATAAAAAGATGAAATTTAAAACTATTCACTGACTAAAACATTGAATTTTTATGAAGAAGGACTTATTACTTTTATTGTCATTGATGCTATTGTTGTCGGTTTCGGCAATAGCCGGTCCGCGTAGCTATCAGCAGGCTAAGGCGATAGCTCAGCGCCAGGCAGCCATGCTTGGCATAGAGATGGATGCCGAGGTGGCGGCTTCAGCAAAGGCGGCTCCCCGCATGTCGGTTTCTTCTGCTGTGTCTCCTTCTGCCACATGTTATTATGTCTTTGCCAATGGCGAGGAAAAGGGATTTACCATTGTGTCGGGTGACGACAGAATGCCGGAAGTGGTGGGCTACTCTGCACAGGGCACTTACGACCCCGACCATTTGCCAGCCAACTATGTGGGCTTTATGAAGGCTTACCAGGAAACGGTAGAGGCATTGCTCAAGGGTGACGCACAGGTGTCGGGAGGATTGGCTGAGGCTCGCCAGTGGCGTGCCGAACGTGCCGGTACAGCTGCTGTTGCTCCTCTCTTGGGTGGTATCAAGTGGAACCAGACGGAGCCTTATAATAATAGGTGTCCGTTATATGATGGCACTAACCGCTCGGTGACAGGCTGTGTGGCTACAGCCATGGCGCAGGTGATGATGTATCATCAGTATCCTAAGGCACTAAAAGCTACTATTAAGGCTTATACTACTAAAAGTAAAGGAATTTATATACCAGAAATATCTTCTGGTGCGACCTACGACTGGGACAATATGTTGCCTGATTATTCCAAGTCGGGTTACACCTCTGCGCAAGCCGAGGCTGTAGCCAAACTGATGTATCATTGTGGTGCTGCGGTAAAGATGGACTATGGCCCTTCGTCGGGAGCCAACGTCACACCAGCTATCCTGGCGACTTATTTTGGTTATGATGCCGACCTGATGCAAGACCTTACCCGTACTTGCTTCTCTCTGCAGCAATGGATGACGCTGATCGATAATGAGTTGAAGGCAAAGCGTCCGATTCTTTATAGTGGTCAGTCTTCGGATAAAGGTCATGAGTTCGTATGCGATGGAAGCGACGGCAAAGGTCTTTATCACATCAACTGGGGATGGGGAGGCTATCAGGATGGTTATTTCGACCTGACGATTCTTCAGCCGCAGAAGGGTGGCGCAGGCTCTGGCTCTGCTGTAGATGGCTACAATCGCGACTGCTCTATGATTATCGGTATAGCTCCCGATAATGGCAAGATGGACGAGCCTCTTGCTTCTTATCCACAAATCATGAGTATGGATCATGGTGGAATGACTGGTATTACCTGGACTAAGACTACACGTGAGCATGTTTTGGAGTCTTTCCAGGCAGAAGCCAAAACCTGCTTTGTCAATCAGAGTACGACCGATTTTTCTGGTTATTTTGCCTATGGCATCAAGGCAAACGGAACCATAGTTCGCGTGTCTGACTATGAAGGTGGGTGGAATTTGCCAGCAGTAAAGCCAAATGGAGGTACTTACGGTACTTATGGCGATAATCCAGAACTTACCATCAATTATCCTTTCCCTCAGGGTATCAATGTGATTTATCCTGTCTATAGTTATGATGCGAAGAATTGGCATGTTTGTTCGTTCTATAACAATCAGCCTTTCATCATCAATGTTGATGCCACGACGATGACTCCTGTTACTACTCCTTTGGCAGCAACGGTAACCGCCGGAGAAGGCCTTTATACCGGTATGACCAATCCGCTGACGGTTACTTTTACCAACAGTATGGATATGGAGTTCAATGGTTTGGTGAACATTTACACTAACACGAAGGACAACACTAAGCCCAATTCGCCAGATTTTGACCTGTATATTACCGTGCCAGCTTGCGGTTCGGTGACACGACAGATAGAGTTACCGGAAACATCTTCGTCTCAACAGTATCTGTGGATAACGGATGTAGCCAACAAGGATGAAGCCATCGTGAACGGTCAGCTGTTTACGTTGACTACGGCAGCGGCTCCTAATTTTACCGTCGTTTCTTCAGAGAGTAATGCTACTTCAGGTAAGTTTGGTGAAGGGATATGTTACAACGCAAAATGTAAATTGCCATTGGTTGAAGACGATAAACTCGTAGTAAGGTTTGGCGTAAGGAATACTGGTGGACCTGGCTATCTGGATTATTGCTTCGTGCCATATAATGCGGAAACCAATAGAGGTTGGATAGAGCCTGATAGGGCAAGAGCTGCAGGTAATGGAGCGATTACCTATGTGGAATATACAGTCACTCCAGATAAGGTGGGCAGTCATTCTATTCTTGTGTATTTCAATTCATATGATTTTACAACAAAACAATATTCGGAATTTGCTAATTGTACCATAGGTAGACACTATTATGATATAGTTACAGGTAGTGGTCAGAAATGGATCAAGGGCAATGCTCTGATAGCCTATGTTACAGGCGTACCATCTTCTATCTCTTCAGTGAAGACAGATGCCGGAACTTATGTACGAGGCGAGAAGGGAGCTGTGGTCATCAAGACTGATGCTGACAAGCGAGTGGGCATCTACCATGTTGGAGGACAGAAAACAGCAGAAGTTCGCCTGACGGCAGGTCAGGAGCAGACTGTTGCCCTTCGTCCTGGTATCTACATCGTAGAAGGCATCAAGGTGGTGGTGAGATAGTGAATCCTCATTTCTTGACATCATGTTTGCAGCCAGAACCTGTAAGCATGATGTGAAGGAGTGAAACCAATAAAAAGAAAATGAAAAAAGGTTGGTAATCTTTCGATTATCAACCTTTTTAGTACCCAGACCCGGGATCGAACCGGGATGGATTGCTCCACTGGTGTTTGAGACCAGCGCGTCTACCGATTCCGCCATCTGGGCTTTTGCGGTTGCAAAGGTACTAATAAAATTTGAACTGACAAACTTTTTTGCAGAAAAGTTTCTGAAAAGATGATTTTTCTTATACGAAAGGCTAAATAATTGTTTTATTTTGCCACTTCTGTCTTAAATTCTGGAAAAAAACTTGGTAGGTTCATAGATATTTTCTAATTTTACACAGGAATTAAAACGATATCATTATATAAACTGCCAAATGACAAACAACGATCATAACAATTATTGCATCATACTCGCCGGAGGAAAGGGCAGAAGACTGTGGCCCAGCAGCCGCAATGCTTATCCCAAACAGTTTCTTGATTTCTTCGGTGTGGGACGTACCCAGTTGCAGCAAACTTATGACAGGATGGCAAGGATTGTGCCAGCCGACCATATCTATATCAATACCAACGAGGAGTATGTGGAATTTGTAAGGGAACAGTTGCCCGATGTTTCCTCTGAGCACATCTTGTCGGAACCCATTCATCGCAATACAGCTCCGAGTGTGGCATGGGCTGCACATCGCATAGCCATGCAGAATCCTGAGGCTTGCATCGTGGCTACGCCATCCGATCAGGCTGTGTTCAATGAGGAGGCTTTCTGCAAGGATATGTTGGAGGGACTGCACTTTGTTGCCGACAACAGCTGCTTCCTCTCCATGGGTGTGAAGCCTACCCGTCCTGAGCCTGGCTATGGTTACATTCAGTTGGGCGACTCTGTGGGCGAAGGTCTCTACAAGGTGCAGTCGTTTACTGAGAAGCCTGAGCGCGACTTTGCCAAGATTTTTGTAGACAGTGGCGAGTTCTATTGGAACACCAGCCTGTTTCTCTTCAATGTGAAACATCTCTACGACAACTTTGGCCATCTCTTGCCATCTGTGCTTCGAGGTTACGACGAGAAGTATCCCGTCTTTAGTGTGGAGACCGAGAATGCTTATATGAAGGAAAACTTCCCTTCTTATCCCAATATCTCAATTGACTATGCCATCTTGGAGAAGTCGAATGATGTCTATGTGATGAAGTGCGACTTTGGCTGGGCTGACTTAGGCACGTGGCACAGCATCTACGAGGCAATGAAGAAAGGGGAGAACGACAATGTGGTGATAGACAGCGACGTGCTGATGGAGGACTGTCACAACAATATAGTCAAACTGCCTGAGGGCAAGTTGGCTGTGCTCAATGGGCTGGATGGTTTCATCGTTGCCGAAAAAGACAACGTGCTCCTCGTCTGCCGCAAGGAAGACTCCTCTGCGTTGGTGCGCAAGTATGTCAACGAGGTACAAATTAAGAAAGGAGATGAGTTTATATAACTCTCATCCATTCGATAACATGATAACAGAAAGGGAAGTGAAGACGCATCTTCACTTCCCTTTTCCATTGAGTAGCCACTCTTCCTAAGTTATCGAAGAGAAGAATTATAGTTTTTTGAATGCTTCGTATATCTTATTTGCGATTTCCTTGAACTCCTCTTCTGATAGCTTGAGATGTTCCTTGCGGAAGTTTACATCAGCCTCGCTGTTCATAGGGATGAGGTGGATATGGGCGTGAGGCACCTCGAGACCGAGAACCACCTGTGCCACTTTCTTGCAGGGGAAGGCAGCCTTGATGGCCTTAGCCACTTTCTTGGCGAAGACTTCAAATTCGGCCAGGTCTTGGTCTTCCATGTCGAAGATATAGTCAACTTCCTTTCTTGGAATCACCAATGTGTGACCTTTACCGATAGGGCTGATATCGAGGAACGCATAAAACTTGTCGCTTTCTGCACACTTGTAGCTGGGGATTTCACCGGCAGCAATCTTTGAGAAAATACTTGCCATAGTCTGTTTCGTTTTTATTGTTAATCAAAATCTGTCGTTGCAAAGCATGTGTCGTGCCACACACCGACATCTCTCATTCTCTGTATATATTTGTTTGGCTTACATATCATAAAAAAGGAACTGCCATAGGGGTTTGTCTGCCCTTATGATAGTTCCTTATTTTTACTCGAATGAAATTTTGTCGATGCGCAGTTTGATAGTGCCGCGTGGAATCTTGATTTCCACGATCTCGCCCACCTTCTTGTTGAGCAAGCCCTGTGCGATAGGAGTCTTGATAGAAATCTTGCCCTCCTTCAGGTTGGCCTCGCTCTCGCTCACGATGGTATAATTCATCTTTGCCTTGTTGGCCATATTGGTCATCTCTACCTTCGACATGATCTGCACACAGTCGGTGCTGAGCTGCTTGGTGTCGATGATCTTAGCCTCGGCAATGGTGAGCT
>ERZ1026862.164-NODE-164-length-42209-cov-16.460763_pt1 | contig 42209 bp, 37 predicted proteins | sample MGYA00380161_ERZ1026862 | MGnify/ENA primary metagenome ERZ1026862 (study PRJEB33269, sample SAMEA4719797) | human gut metagenome | biome: human-associated habitat; feature: organic feature; material: feces | place: Cameroon | collected 2013-10 ... | reverse complement strand
TAATACTATTGATAAAATAATATCATAATGGTCGTGTTCATTCTCTCATATTTCCCCAAAAAAATCTAGTGGGTTTTGACATTTTTTTCATTCGTTCCTATGAAAAAACACCATATTCTTACGGCGCAGCGCAGGAATATGGTGTTATGTGACTATCGAGAATCAATTATCAATTATTTACCAGCTCTTTATAAAGGTATCAATGTAGTTATCCAGACATTTCTTAATGACTTCGATGGCTTCTTCTCTGTTGCCTTTTTCATTGACTGCGGTGGTCTTGTTCTCCAGTGCTTTATATACTGTGAAGAAATGCTCCATCTCGTCCACCACATGACTGGGCAGCTCGGAAATATCATGATAGCAGTTATAATTAGGATCATTGAAAGGTACTGCAATGATCTTCTCATCGTTTTTGCCGTTATCCAGCATGGAGATCACACCGATCGGATACGCTCTTACCAGAGTCATAGGCTGTACCGGCTCGGAACACAGTAACAATACATCCAGAGGGTCACCGTCATCACCGTAGGTTCTTGGAATGAAACCATAGTTTGCAGGATAATGGGTGGATGTATGCAGGATACGGTCCAGGATCAGAAGACCGGTCTCCTTGTCCAGCTCATACTTGTTCTTGCTGCCTTTGGAAATCTCAATAACACAGACAAAATCTGTGGGAGTCACTCTCTGAGTGCTCATGGTGTGCCAAATACTTCCGTTTACTTCTTTCATAATCTCTCTCCTCTACTCTATAGTTATTTCCGGACAAAAGGTCCGGAGAATACACAGGTCATTATCCGCGGATCTGACCGTTTCCGTGGATCTTGTATTTATAGGAGGTCAGCTCCTTCAGACCCATGGGGCCTCTTGCGTGCAGCTTCTGTGTGCTGATGCCGATCTCGGCACCAAATCCAAATTCAAATCCATCCGTAAAGCGTGTGGATGCATTGACATAGACACAGGCAGCATCCACTTCGTTTAAGAACTTTTCCGCCGTCTGCATGTTTTCCGTCACGATACATTCAGAATGCTTCGTATTATATCGGTTAATATGAGCGATCGCCTCGTCCACACTGTCAACCGTTTTAATAGATAAAATATAGTCCAGATACTCGGTACCGTAATCTTCTTCCGTTGCCGGAATACAGTCCGGCAGGATTTCACGGGTACTTTCGTCCCCTCGCAGTTCCACATTTTTGGTTTTCAGGGTCTCCGCCATTTTGGGAAGGAACCTGTCACGGATCGCCCGATGTACCACCAGCGACTCACAGGCATTGCAGACGCCGATCCTCTGGGTCTTAGCATTCATCAGAATTTTTACTGCCATATCCACATCTGCGTCCCGATCTACGTAAACATGACAATTACCGGTGCCGGTTTCGATCACGGGGATCGTACTGTTCTCCACCACGCTGCGGATCAGTCCCGCACCACCTCTTGGAATCAGTACATCCACATATTCTTTCATCTTCATGAACTGTGCGGTAACCGCCCGATCGGTATCCTCAATCAGTTGTACCGCTGTCCGGGGCATTTTGCAGACATCCAGGGCATCCTGCAATACCCTTACAATTGCAATATTGGAATGAATGGCATCACTGCCGCCCTTTAAGATCACAGCATTACCGGTTTTAAAGCACAATCCGAAGGCATCCGCAGTAACATTGGGACGCGCTTCATAGATAATGCCGATGACACCTAACGGAACCCGCACCTTATCGATCTTTAATCCGTTGGGACGCTCGAAATGTTCCATAACCTCTCCAATACAGTCGGGAAGCTCGGAAATCTGGCGAAGTCCCTCCGCAATCTGGGCAATTCGATCGGATGTCAGCTTTAAACGATCTAAAAGTCCGGGATTCATTCCGTTTCTTCTGCCGTTCTCCAGATCAGACTCATTGGCGGCAAGAATCTCCGCCTGCCTGTCACACAGATAGTTTGCCGCAGTATCCAGTGCCTTATTTTTTTCTTCAGTGGTCAGTTTCTGCAATATATATTTCGCAGCACATGCATTTTTTCCCAATTCCGTTAATTCTGCCATAGCTATCCCTGCCTTTCTATCCGATATTTATAATTTAAACCAGGATCACCTGATACGGCTTCACATCCGTCACTTCCACAGGTACCTGTTCTACCTGCTGGCAGTGGAAACCGATACCGATGCTCCGCAGTCTTAAGCTTTCTTTGTCCGCAAGATATCTGTCGTAAAATCCACCGCCATATCCCATACGGTTTTCCAGCGGATCAAAGGCACTTCCCGGCATCAGAAGTAAGGTTTTGTCTGCATGATCCGGTTCAAACACATAGCGGTCCGTATCCCCTGCCGGTTCCGGGATTTTCTTGTAACCGTTTTTCAACTCTGACAGAGAGAACATCCGGTAAAACTCCATTTTTCCATCTTCCACTTTGGGAACGTAGACACTTTTTCCGTCTTGCAGAGCACTTTCCAGAATCTCCGTCGTACAGATCTCACTGCCGTAGCTTACAAAACCTAAAATCGTATCCGATAGATAATACCACTGGTGTCCCAGAATCCGTTCCGTGATCAGCAGCTTTCCCCGTTCCCGCTCCGGTTCTGTGAGCGCATTTCTGCAGGCAAGCGCTTTTCTTCGAATCTGTTTTTTCTTTTCTTTGATCATTTTTTCTTTTTATAAACCGGCTTTAATTTCTCAATGGTGCCGTCCGGTCTCTCAATCTCTATATTATCCAGCTGCGCTTTCATATTACGTTTGATACTGTCCACATATTCCTGACGTAAAATGGTCTGTTCCAGTTTTTCTTCGTCGGTCAGTCCCTCATTTTGAGATTTATGATAAAGCTCATTGATGCGCTTTATTCTTTCATCCATATTCATAATGTATTCTCCTTTTTGCCGGATCAATTTTTATGCAGATTCTGTACAAATTCCGGCAGATCAAAGCTTTCATCCCTGTGTGCTACGAACAGAGTACCTTCATTCTCTCCTTCTAACAACCGATGCAGCACGCCGATGTCTCTGCTGTTGGCAATGATCATATCCACGTCGGAACTGGTGGCAATTTTAGCAGCGATCATCTTGGTATTCATGCCGCCGGTACCTACATTACTGCCGGTGGAAGCCTTGCCCATATTCATGAATTCATCCGTAAGTTCATCCACTTGTTCGATAAATTCTGCATCCGGATTCTGTCTGGGATCATCGGTATAGAGTCCGTCGATATCCGACAGCAGGAGCAACAGGTCCGCATCGATCAGGGCTGCCACGATTGCGGACAGCGTATCATTATCACCAATTTCGATCTCGTAGGTAGCTACGGTATCATTTTCATTCACAATGGGGATCACCCCCATTTTTAATAGTTGTGTAAAGGTGTTATGAGCATTATAACGATTCAGATTATCCACAATGGTATTTTTAGTCATCAAAATCTGTGCCGCTACATGATTGTATTCCGAAAACAGTTTCTGATACGCCATCATCAGACGGGCCTGACCGATTGCCGAGCATGCCTGTTTTACAGCCATGGCCTCTGCCTGGGTCTGTCCCTCAATTGTCTTCAGATTCACTGCTTTTTTGCCCACGGCAATGGCACCGGAAGTCACCAGTACGACTTCCTTCCCCTGGTTGCTGATATCACAGAGTTCTCTCACCAGCTTTTCCAGCCGGATATAATCCAGATCTCCTGTTTCGCTATGTTGTAAAGAAGAGGAACCGATCTTAACGACGATTTTCTTCTTATCTTTTATCTGTTCCCTTATGTTATTCACGTGACTGCCTCTCTGACTATAAAATAAAAACTTTCGAATATCTGAATGATATACTATTTTTCTCTGTACGTCAACGCTGTGATGGAGCAAACTGTGATGCAATCATCTCCGCCACATGGATACCGTCCATCGCCGCCGAAGTAATTCCGCCGGCATACCCTGCCCCTTCTCCGCAAGGATAGCATCCGCGGATCGCGGATTGCAATTTTTCATCCCGATCAATTCTCACCGGTGACGAGGTGCGGCTTTCTACTCCGGTCAGAATCGCATGCGGAGAATCAAATTCCCGGATCTGTCTGCCAAAACTGTCCATTCCTTCCACAAAAGCATGATTGCATTCCTCCGGAAGGATTCCCGTCAGATCAGCCCATTCATAAGCTCCTTTGCACTGGGGTTCCATTCTGTCCCATTCGTCGGAATCTATTTCTTTTTCCGGTAGATCTTCTCCTGTCACTTTTTTGCGGAAATCTCCATAGTGCTGTACCGGAAGTTTTCCATTACAGAGATCATATGCCTTTTTCTCGAGTACCCGTTGAAATTCGATTCCGGCTAACGGATGCTCCGATCCATAATCCTCCGGCGTCACCGATACAATAATGGCGCTGTTGGCATTTTGGCCGTCACGTCCACTGTAACTCATGCCGTTGACAGCCAGTCTTCCGGGTTCTGAAGACGCATTGACCACATATCCTCCGGGGCACATGCAGAAAGAATATACCCCTCTGCCGGTACCGGTCTTCGCCGTCACCTTGTAGGCAGCAGCACCCAGGCCCTTAACCTGCTCCGCACCGTATTGACTCCGGTTGATCAAAGCCTGCGGATGTTCCACACGAAATCCTACGGCAAAAGGTTTTGCCGACATTGGGAACTGATTTTCATAAAGCATGGAAAAAGTATCTCTGGCGCTGTGTCCGGGAGCCAGAACCAGCTGCTCACATGGGAGTTCTTCGGCAGCGTTAATTTTCACTCCCGTAACATGACCACCCTCAGTCAATATTTCCGTCACCTGGCTGTGAAAATGAACTTCACCTCCCAGACGCAGGATCTCTTCCCGCATACTTTTCACGATCCGGCTCAGTACATCGGTCCCGATATGGGGCTTTGCCTGATATAAAATAGCAGGATCCGCACCGTACCTTACAAAAGTCCTGAGAACTTCTGTGTTTCTGCCGTATTTATCCTTAACCAATGTATTTAATTTACCGTCCGAAAAAGTTCCGGCACCCCCTTCTCCGAACTGAACGTTGGAATCGGGCTGCAGTTTCCCTGTCTCCCAGAACCGCTCCACATCCGCCTGTCTCGTGTCCACATCCGCGCCCCGCTCTAAAATCACGGGACGATATCCGTGTAGTGCGAGATAATATCCGCAGAATAATCCAGCCGGTCCGCATCCGACGATCACCGTTGGATGCTTTTGCGGCTGTGTGCCGCCTGCAGGGAAATGATATTTCCTTTTCTCCGTTTGCAGAACATTTGCCTTACCGAGTCTGCGACAGGCATCCTTGTATACTTTCTCTTCTTTTTTCACAATGACATCGATACTGTAACTGTAAAAAAGTTCCGGCTTCTTCCTCGCATCCAGAGACTGTCTTACGACCTCCAGTTCCAGAATATCTTCTGTAGGGATCCGCAGGCTTTGTGCCGTCTTATGTACAAGTTGTTCCTCCGTATGATCTACCGGAAGTTTCAACTGGTTTAATCTGATCATAATAACTCCTTATTCTGTCTTGATTGCAGCAGAACACCCCGCAATAAACCCGCTGCTCCAGGCCCATTGCAGATTATAGCCGCCGCATCTTCCGTCCACATCCAGAATCTCTCCTGCGAAATACAGCCCGGGGCAGAGTTTTGATTCCATGTCTTTGGTCACTTCCGTTACTGCAATTCCTCCGGCCGATACCTGCGCATTCTCATAGGGATTGCTCTCCGTAATATGTAACCGGAAACATCTGCACAGTTCATAAAAAATGTTTATTTTATCTTTCGGAATTTCTACTGCCGGAGTTGTCGGTTTTATGCCTGCTATTTTCAAAAATACAGACATCAGCTTTTTATTCAGGATTCCCGTAAAAAACTCTTCTGCCGTCCGCTTTTCCTGCAGCATCCGGCGGGCTTTCTTCATATTTTCATAGGATTCTTCCGTCATATCCGGCAGAAAATCGATCTCGGCCATTACAGTTTTCCGGTCCCTGAGTAAATAATTCACATCACGGCTCAACTGAAATATGGGAATTCCGGAGATGCCGTATTCCGTCAGCTGTAATTCTCCGCGCTCGACATCTGTTTCACGTCCGTCACACAAAATACGCACTCTGCTGTCAGCACGAACACCGGCGATTCCCTTCAGAAGATCTGTCTCCAGACACCGGAGCTGTACCAGCGCCGGCACGGGAGCAATACAGGTATGACCTGCTTTTTTGGCAATTTTCCATCCGCTTCCGTCAGAGCCGGTACCGGGGGCCGCCTTTCCGCCGCAGGCCAGGATCACCGCATCGAATTGCCATTCTCTGTCACCATCGTTTACCGCAAGCTTCCCGGATAGTGTTCGTTCCACTTTCTGCACTTTACATCCATAGATGATCTCAACTCCCAGCGTCTGCAGTTCGTAGCGAAGCACATCCAGTACCGACGCAGCCTGTTCACTGACCGGATACAGATATCCGTTTTTTTCCTTGATCAGAAGTCCTATTTTCTGAAAAAAGCAAACCGTGTCCTCCGTACCGAAACGTTCCAGTGCCTGCTTTATCCATGCAGCATCTCCTCCATGGTAACATTCCACCGTGAGATTTCTGTTGCCCAGATTGCATTTTCCGTTTCCTGTCTGTAATATTTTTTTCCCGATTCGATCATTTCGTTCTAAAATCGTAACTTTGGCACCTTTTCGGGCAGCTGTGACCGCAGCCATCATACCTGCTGCACCGCCGCCGATGATTCCAATGTGTTTTTTCATTTCTGTTTCACCTGTTTCTTTCTTCAGGAAGAATATGTCTCCAGAAAATCATACAGTGTTTCCTCATCAGGAATGGACAGCATGTCCATAACCTGCATCTGTATTTTCTCCGGAAGACTGTCCAGGGCAATCCCTGTATTGATATATATGGTAGACCGATCCTCCAGGTATACCACAACTTCGTTGTCCCGTACTGCCAGATAAAAGCCGTCACTTGGCTGCAGATAGCGATAATCCATACGAACCACAACTTTTTCCCTGGAAAAGGATAATACCTCTAAACCCACAAAACCTCTTTCGAGCTCAGACAGCGGAGGATGTTCCGCATACAGATTCATCGTTTCCAGAAACCTCTCCCTGGTCATGCCAATATATTTATGTGGAATCTGCCAGGAAGTCTCTACAGAAGTATTTCTGAGAATGTCCGTCTCTTTCAATACATATTCCGTATCCGCACATAAGGTTTCTTCCGACACCGTAACCGCAATAATTTCCGGTACCTCCAAAGTGTCTGCTCTATCCGCAGGGGCCTCGGAATACCGTCCGGGATACGATCCCGGATAAAAAAACCGGATTCCCCACACCCCGATAAAAATACCGAGACTCAAAAAGAAAATGGGAATTACAAAAAAGTAACTGATACGTTTTACAAGTTTCATACTGCCTCACATCTGTGGTGTCAATTTTCATTCTTTGTATCAGTATCAGTTATTTTTGGAATAATATACATCTGACGCAAATTTTACAGCCGGAACATTTTCCCCAGCATACGCATCAGCCGGCCGCCGGGAATATATTGAAAATCCTGTCCCCGCAGACAACGCAACAATAGCAGAAGGAACCAATACAGCAACAGTGTAATGATCAGTTCCGAAATCACCGTTACCACTGCTCCCACATGGGGGAACAGCAGTTTTTCCAGACCGAATGCCAGCAGACCGCAGGCACAACAGCAGCCGGCCGGAATTGCCAGTCCCCTGAGTGCGTCGGGTCTAGTCTTCCTCTGCAGACATAATATAACACACAGACACACAGCGCCGGCAGCCATTCCGATGACACTCCCGAGGACGATGCTCAGAATCCCGACATTTTCCATTCTGAAAAGAATAGTCGACGTTATGACAAATACGAGATCCATCACACCGTATCCCAACAGGAGCAAATGGTTTTTTCCCGATAATTTTAAAATTTGTGAGCAATAAAAGAGCAAGAGCGCCCACAGGACCACGGAGGATCCTGTGGAGAACATTTCTCCCAGCAGGATTCCGACAGAGTTATCGATTGTCTGCGCCAGGGGTACCGCCAGAACGGCAAGCCATACGGTGAAAAACATTCCATGTAGAAATACACCCTGGATTCCCGACTGTATTGCATTTTGGGCATAGCGTTCTTCTTTTTTCCGGATATGTGCGCCAGCTTTGGCTACTCCCGGTAGGATTCCCATGCATAAAAGAACCACAACCAGAAGCATCATATCCAGATATCTTCCGATAAACACGCCATAGCTGTCTGCAGCTGCATAAATATCCGCCGCATTTTTCTCAAATAAAACGAGCCCTGTCCATAACGGCAGATACAAAAGTAAGTCGCCGATGATATCACCGCCCATACTGAAAAGCAGAACCCGGACCTGACCAAAAAAAGTATCGGTCCCCTTCATGCCTATTTCCGCCTCTCTTCTTCCGGATGCGCTTCCCTGATAAATCACAAATACAAAAATCAGAACCAATACCTCAGAGATCACAATTCCCAATGCGACACCCATGGCACCGTACATAGCAGTAAAGTCATCTTTTTTCAGGAGAAGACTGACTTTTTCCCCATAGGTACGAAAAATACCCAAAAACAAAAGGCCCAGTCCAAAATAAAATACCTGTCGCAGGATAGCAGATACCGCAGAAGGCATTTCCGATCCTTCACTCTGAAAAATTCCCAGGAGTACCGACTGCATACATCTAAGTATCAGCGCAGGACACAGAATCCACAGGATCATACTTCCGTAGGGAATTCGAAACGCTTTTTCCAGCACAAAATATCCAAGTGCCGCACAGAGCACCGCACCGACCAGCCCGGCAGCAATCTGGAAAATCATCATATTCCTTCGCATTTTGGATACGTTTTTATATTGTCCTTTGACACTTCTGCTCCTAAGAAGCCGGCCAAGACGATCCGGGACATTTTTACCGGTAAGTATCCAAAAAAACAAAAAAACCAAAAAAGCGGCCGCCAAATAAGCCAGGCCATTATTTCCAAGCTGTTTTCCGAACACCCAGACATTTATCCCTGCCAGACAATAAGAAAAAAACTGTATCTGTTTTCTTTTTATCTCTACCTGATTCATTTCGGTTACCTATACGTGTATCCACGCCCTTTTTAATCTCTTGTAATTCCAAGGGATGCGAGGACCTGCTCCTGCTTTGCCTCCATTACCTCTGCTTCTTCCGGCTCCATGTGGTCATATCCGCACAGGTGCAGCATGCTGTGAGCCACGAGGAATGCGAATTCCCTTTTTCTGCTGTGACCGTAACTTTCCGCCTGTTCCCTGACACGGTCCACGGAAATAATAATATCTCCGAGAATCAGTTCTCCGGTATCCGGATCAAAGTAATCAGCCTCTCTGTCCTCCGGAATATCAAAATCACCGGGGGCAGCAAAGTCCAAATTGGGGAAAGAAAGGACATCCGTCTCTCTGTCTATATTACGATATTCCTTATTGTAGGCATGAATCCCATCATTGTCGGTAAGCAGGACATTCAGCTGGGCCTCATAAGGACAGCCTTCCATTTCCAGCACAGCGTTTGCAACCTTCTCCACGGTATCCTCCACAGAAAAAGAAACCTCACCCTCCGCAAATGTTTCCTCTGTTTCATTTTCAACGTAAAAAGTCATAATATAGTTTTTCCTCCTTAAATATCTTCTGCATTCTGTTCCAGTCCCGCAGACTCAGATCACATTCATTCACAAATCCTTTGACCCGGATCCGTTCGAAAATTTTATCGATCACCTGATCATAGTCCGGTTTTTTATCCGGCTCCTTTTGCGATAAAAGTAAAATGGCGCTGACAACAGCATCCGAACAGTAGAGAACCACTGTTTCCTTCCGTCGATATTTTTGATCTTCCTTATACTCTTCCAAAATCTCCTTCGCGCCTTTCGGAAAGCTTTCGCCCTGAAGATTCATAAGCTCCCAGCCTTTTTTGTGGTACAGCCCCGCACATTTTAAAGCATCTTTGTCCAATCCAAGTTTTAAGGCGATCCGTTCACAGAAATATGCGGTATGAATACACTGAAAATACTCTGTGCGATCCGTCTGCCGATATTTCGCCAGTATCTGATTCTCCGTATCGTTCAGGTCCAGATAGCGTACTCTGTCCCGGAATACCACTGCTCCGGAAAAAAACTTCAGGATACCAAGCAATAAGATACCGGAGACGACCAGATTAGCTGCCGGCACTAAAAACTGCTCCAGGCTCAGATGCTCATTGGTCAATAACACAATATTGGCCGTCTCACATAAAAACAGGCAGAACAAAGACAAGAACAAAGGTATACCGATTGCAAATTCCTGCTCGAGATGCTGAAAAAGGCAGGCAGCAAAAATACCGCTGATAAAATACAGGAAGAAAATTCCCTGAGTCTGACCTTCAAATGAAGCAATCATAAGAAACACTGAGGAGAAAAGAATTCCGACCGGCAGATTGCTGAACAGAGATAATACCACAAAAACAGGTAAAAAGGGCCAGCCTCCTACCGGAAGAAATGTACAAGCCAGTGAAAGCAACAGACAGCTCCATACTGCTATCCAAAAACGCATCAGGTGTTCATCGTTGTCATAATCCAGTTGAGAATCCAATTGTTCTCTTCTGAGAAAAAAACCGGCTACAGCCAGGCCCATTGCGGTCATTACTGCGTTTCGCAGAGCATTTTCAACGGAGAGCTGTTTGCCGAAAATACCCATAGCATATACTGCCGTGCTTCCCGCGATCACGGTAAAAATCTCCGGCAGTAAAAAAAGCAGGAAGTCGTTTTTATCTTCGTTTCGTTCGTGCTTCATAATCATCATACGCCTTTACAATCTTCTGCACCAGCGGATGTCTTACCACATCTTTGTTCGTCAGGTTGCAGAACGCGATATCATCAATATTTTTCAATACCCTGGCAGCAACATCCAGACCGGATTTTGCTCCCACCGGAAGGTCCTTTTGGGAAGAATCCCCGGTTACGATTACCTTAGAACCGAAACCGATTCGTGTCAGGAACATTTTCATCTGAGCCGGAGTGGTATTTTGCGCTTCATCCAAAATAATATAGGCATTATCCAGGGTTCGTCCTCTCATATATGCAAGAGGTGCCACTTCAATCAGTCCTTTTTCCATATTTTTGGCAAAACTTTCCGCCCCCATGATCTGATACAGGGCATCATACAAAGGCCGCAGGTACGGATCTACTTTACTCTGCAGATCACCCGGTAAAAATCCCAGCTTCTCCCCGGCTTCGATCGCCGGTCTGGTCAGTATGATCCGGCTGACTTCGTTATTTTTAAATGCAGTGATGGCCATAGCCATGGCCAAATAAGTCTTACCGGTACCTGCAGGTCCCAGTCCGAACACGATCATATTCTTGCGGATCGCATCCACATAGGCTTTCTGTCCCAATGTCTTGGGTTTGATGGGTTTACCGTTGATCGTATGACAGATACAGTCGGCATCCATTTCCATGAGTCTGTCTTCCTGATCCTCCTTGCCCATCTCAATGGCATAATCCACGCTCTGCTCTTCTATATCATTTCCGCGATCCGACAGTGCCGTCAATTGCCTTAATACCCGGGAAGCCTTTCCGGCATTTTCCTCTTCTCCGGTAATGATAATACTCCCATTACGATCTACGATTGTTACCTGAAAATCCTGCTCCAGCTTTTTTATATAAGCATCCTGCATTCCGAAGATCTTCCGCATCTGCTCTGTATCCATTTCCAGATTGATTGTTGTCACGCTCATTAATGTCTTAATCCTCTTTCTGCGTAGTATCCACCTGTGTTCCGACTTTTTCCTGCACCACGAGTTCCCCATGCGCCACCCAGCCATTGCACTTTGTTTCTATTTTAACATCTTTCGAGATTATTTGTACCCCTTTTTCACCTAAACTTTCAAGAAAATCCGATATTTTTTCCTGCAATATTTCCTTTGCCTCACTGTCATCGCGGAGATACTCTGTTTTTTGATACTCTCTGTATGTAATTTTACCAAATGTACCGTTGATTCCAAACATTTTTAATATTTTCATACTATGGGTATTCAGAATACTGTCATATTGCAGAAACGAAACCTTCCGAGCCTGTTTCCATTCTCTGTCACCCAGACGCATAAAATATCCTGTTTTTTCCCTGCCGGTATATTTTTTTAAAATATAATCCGCCGGTAAAAAAATTCGAAAGTGACCAGAATGCTCCATCCGGATATCCGCGTCAGCAGTGACCATACGATATTCCCGTATCGTACCGTCTTCGGCATAGATAGGCACCTTTCCATCCACCAACAGATCTCCCTTGGCCACCTGACTGCCAATTTTCACTTGGGGAATGCCGCTTCGCACGATCATATCGGTGATGACACCGTCATACTCTGCCACAAGATCCCGGCCAATGATAGCATCCGCACCCTGCGTATCTTCCGGAATCGGTGCATCATTTTCCTTTAATTCCAGCAGTAGTCTGGTGCCCATCAGCCTTCCGGAAGTCCATGTGACCTGTGGGAACTGCCTGCGGATCTGCTTTTCCAGTTCTCCGATATCCAGCTTACTTTTTCGCATTCCCATCTGTATTCCTTCCTGTTCCAGGAATTGAAATATCATGTCATCCGTGATGACACAATTGCCGGATATTTGGATATCCCATACAAACATGGAAGAAACGATCCAAAACATGACCGTCAGCACCAGTCCGGCCAGGAATGCTTTTCTCCGTTGCAGATGCGGCAGAAAAAAAGGTAGTCCATATCTTTCTGATATGACTACCCTTACTTTTGTTTTTCTGGCAATGGAACGAAGCCGGTAAAAAGACTCCAGGCTGACACACATGATATATACATCATCCTGCTTTTCAATATTCCATAACAATATTCCCTTATTACTGCATAAATTGATAAAACGCTGTGGTGCAAATCCCCACACTCGAATTTTCACATATCCCCGAAGCCGTTTCAGCCATTCTGTCATCTTCCATCGTTCCCCCATTGTTATATATAAGTCAGCGATACAATGTTACCACTGATTTTCATGTCTTCATTGGTATAATAGTCGATGGAAAGTCTGCTTCCTTCCAGACATACCTGGCAGGTCCTGGCTTGTAACAGGATCCGCTCTCCGGTGTACTCTAGGATACCACGATAATTTTCAATCCAGACTTCCGAATTGCCGGTGAGCGTAACCCTCAGTGCTCCCATACAGACATCTTTCGGAAGCTGCAAAGAATTGATCCATTTTTCCTTTTGGTACGGCTGTGTTCTCTTTTTCATATAAAACTATATGAACGGAATCCGCAGAATATGTTATTGCAGGATCCCTTTGATCAGTGGCTCTGTCTCCGGCCGGCTGTCAGTGATAGCATAGGCATTTAAGAACTTATCTTTCGCCGCTTCCAGGCGCTGTTCGTCATTTGCATGCAGATATCCGAGCACATCGCCTTTTTTTACAGCATCCCCTTTTTTCTTTTCTAAAAGAATACCTACAGACAAGTCAATTTTGCTTTCCTTGGTCTCTCTTCCGCCGCCCAACAACAGAGAACAGATTCCGACATCCTCACAGGCGATCCGTCCCACAAAACCATCCCTGTCCGCACAGACCGGCACTACCATGGATGCCTTCGGGAGTAAGGAAGAATCTGTTACCGCTGTCGGATCACCGCCCTGTGCTTCCACGAACTCGGCCAGTTTCCGTAAGGCGCTGCCATCTTCAATGACTTTTGTAAGTGCCTCTCTTGCCTGTTCTACACTCAGTGCTTTTCCGCCTGCCATCAGCATCTGGCTTCCCAGCACCATGCAAAGCTCAGTAAAATCTTTCGGACCTTCGCCCCATAATGTTGCGATTGCTTCTTTTACCTCCAGGGCATTTCCCACGGCCCGGCCAAGCGGCTGATCCATATCAGAAATTACGGCAATGGTCTTACGTCCGGCATTCTTACCGATCTTCACCATTTCCTCCGCCAGGGCAAAAGCATCCTCCCTGCTCTTCATAAAAGCACCGCTTCCGGTCTTCACATCCAGTACAATGGCATCTGCACCGGCTGCCAGTTTCTTACTCATAATGGAGCTGGCGATCAGCGACATATTGTCTACCGTAGCGGTCACATCCCGCAGGGCGTACAGCTTTTTATCCGCCGGTGCCAGATCTGCAGTCTGTCCCATAATGGCAATACCGATTTTGTTCACATTTTCAATAAACTGTTCCGTAGTCAGTGAAGTAGAAAATCCGGGGAAGCTTTCCAGCTTATCAATGGTTCCGCCGGTGTGTCCCAGACCCCGACCGCTCATTTTGGCTACGGGAATTCCGCAGGCCGCCACCATGGGTGTCAATGCCAGAGAAGTCTTATCTCCCACACCTCCGGTGCTGTGTTTGTCTACCTTGCGACCATGGATGGATGACAGATCCAACATCTCCCCGCTGTGTGCCATGGCCATGGTCAGTTCGTAAGTCTCCCTCTCTGTCATCTTCTGAAAATAAATTGCCATCATCAGAGCAGACACCTGATAATCCGGTATCTCTCCCTTCGTGTAGCCTTCAATAAAAAAGCGAATCTCTTCTTTGGATAACTCTCCGCCGTTTCTCTTTTTCATGATAATATCATACATTCTCATAGGCTTCCTCCTGTCTGCGGCAACATTACCACCAGCTCTTATACACCGACTTTTTTACAGATATCACTGATACAGCATTTTTCGCAATAAGGATGGGTTCTGGCAGTACATACCTCTCTTCCGTGATATACCAGTCTGTGGCAGAAATCACTGCCTTCCTTGGGCGGAATGATCTTCCACAGCTCCTTTTCCACCTTGGCAGGCTCCTTGATACCGTCTACCAGTCCCATACGGTTCACCAGGCGGATACAGTGAGTGTCCGTCACGATGGCGGGCTTACCGAAGACATCCCCCATGACCAGATTCGCACTTTTTCTGCCCACCCCCGGCAGAGATAGCAGTTCGTCAAAGTCATCCGGCACTTTCCCCTGATATTTATCCCTAAGGATCTTCATGCAGGCGCTGATATCTCTCGCCTTGCTGTGCCCTAAGCCGCAGGGCTTTACGATTGCCTCGATCTCTTCCACCGGAGCATCTGCCAGGGCATCCACATCCGGGAATTTCTCGTAAAGTTTCTCCACCACGATATTTACCCGGGCATCGGTACACTGAGCCGCCAGGCGGACGCTGACAAGCAGCTTCCATGCCTGATCGTAATCCAGAGTGCATCCGGCATCCGGGTATTCTTTTTTCAGACGTTCTATGATTTCTAATGCTCGTTGTTTTTTTGTCATATTTTCGTCACTTTTATTTAAAATAGTTACAATACTTTTACTTATGGTAAGGCTCGTGCTGAATGATCCGGAACGCCCGATAGATCTGTTCGCACAGGATCACACGCATCAGCTGGTGTGGGAATGTCATTTTGGAAAAGCTGAGTGCCAGATCCGCCCTTTTGCAGACGTTATTGTGCAGTCCTAAGGAGCCACCGATGACAAAGCAGATGTGGCTTTTTCCACGGACACTGCAGTCCTCGATCCATGCTGCAAATTCTTCGGAAGAATAATTTTTTCCGGCGATCTCCAGTGTCACGATCAGAGCATCCTGGGGCAGCTTTGCAAGAATGCGGGCTCCCTCTTTTTCACGGATCTGATCTTCCCAAACGGCGCTTGCCCCATCCGGTGTCATCTCATCCGCCACTTCGATAATGTTCAACTTCGTGTAACGACTCAGCCGTTTGCTGTATTCGTCAATGGCATCGCGGAAAAATTTTTCCTTGATCTTCCCTACACATACGATGGATATTTTGATCATTCTTCCTCTGCTCCGTCAGTATCCGGGAAAATCTGTTCGTAGATCTTCGTGTCGATGAGATTCTCCAGCATCTGCTGGTCCAGATTCATAAACTGATGATTCATCTGGCTGCGGATCACTTCAAATCTCTTGTAATACAAAGCTTCTTCGGGAGTATCAGCAGCATTTCCGATCTGCGCATCGATTTTTTCTGCAGTCAGGTTTCCCTCACTCCATTTAAGCAAGGTATCTACCAGAGAGTTCTCTGACTCTGCTTTTTTCTCAAAAAGCTTTGCATTACGCATGGACACCACGCCCATGACAATGAACAGGATAAATACAGCACTCATGACCCCATAGAACATGTACGGATTCCCGATGTTAAAGGGTAGTACTCCTGTAATTCCAAGAGCCATCACCAATATTCCCAAAACACCCACAATTAACAATACCCAGGCAGAGGATCTGTTTTCCTCTGCTTTGGCACCACTGTTCATATAGGTCAGCCCGCCCTGCGTGGATGCAGCTTTCAATAGTTCCACAGAATTTGGCTTTTCTTCCGATGCTTCATCTCCGTCCGGCATCAGGAATTCGTCTACCGCTGCTTCTTCCTCTGCGGCATTCTCCTTGCGTTCCTTTTCCTGCTGCTCTAAGAAAACTCTGGCGATGGTCTTCGCCTTTTTCTCGTCCTTTGCATCTACAAACAGTTCATAGACCTGCTCTGTCTCATCATAGACAAGTTTACTTTTTTCCACGCCATTGTATGTAAGGAAGTCTTTTAACTTCTCCATCTCATCCTGTTCACCGAACAGCACGGAAGTAAAGTCCGTCAATTCTTCCTCACTTACCAGTGTTTCTCCGCAATCGGGACATACGGTGATCCCTTCCCGATATTCATTTTTACATTTCGGACACCATGCCATATGCTAACACCATCCTTAATATTCGTAATCCAGGCAGGCTCTTCCTCCTGCCACGGATCCAATATATTCTTTTGCTGCCAGATGATCCGGATGCACCTGATATGCCGCCAGTGCCTCTGTATCTGTAAAATCAGAGATCAGTGCCACATCCCGGTTGCTGCTGTCCAGTTCATTTATGATCACTTCCACCTTCACGGCACCAGGTACTTTTTCTTTAATGGGCTCTAAAAGTGCCTTAATCTTCTCGGCGGCTGCTCTCTTCTCCTGGGAGGTCAGATTACCTTCCAGGCTCCACATAACAATATGTCTTACCATGTAAGCCTCCATTCTGTCCGGTCCAGTAACCGGATGCGGGGTAATTATTTTACACTCAGATATTCATCAATACCCTTGGCAGCAGCCTTTCCTGCTCCCATTGCCAGAATTACGGTAGCTGCTCCGGTTACCGCATCTCCTCCGGCATAGACACCTTCCTTGGTGGTCTTGCCGTTATTTTCATCCGCAATGATGCACTTCCACTTATTGGTATCCAGTCCCTTGGTGGTAGAAGAGATCAGAGGATTCGGGGAGGTACCTAATGACATGATCACGGTATCTAACTCCATCACGAATTCGGATCCGGGTACTTCCACGGGACGACGTCTGCCGCTCTCGTCGGGCTCGCCCAGTTCCATACGGATGCACTTCATGCCGGTCACCCAGCCCTTATCGTCGGACAGGATTTCTATAGGATTGGTCAGCAGATCAAAAATGATGCCTTCCTCTTTTGCATGATGTACTTCTTCCACTCTGGCAGGAAGCTCCTCTTCACTTCTGCGGTATACGATATGTACCTCAGCGCCCAGACGAAGTGCGGTTCTTGCAGCATCCATAGCCACGTTACCGCCGCCTACCACAGCTACCTTTTTACCGTGCATGATAGGTGTTCTGGAATCGGGATCAAACGCCTTCATCAGATTGCTTCTGGTCAGATACTCATTGGCAGAGAATACACCGTTAGCATTCTCACCGGGGATACCCATGAACTTCGGAAGTCCTGCACCGGAACCGATAAATACGGCATGGAAGCCCTCTTCATCCATCAGCTGATCGATGGTCACAGATTTACCTACCACTACGTTGGTTTCAATATGAACACCGAGAGATTTTACATTTTCAATCTCTTTTGCCACAACGCCGCTCTTGGGAAGACGGAACTCAGGGATACCGTATACCAGTACACCGCCTGCCTCATGCAGTGCCTCGAAGATGGTGACATCATAACCCATTTTTGCCAGATCTCCGGCACAGGTCAGACCCGCGGGGCCGGAACCGATGACAGCTACCTTTTTGCCGTTCTTCTGTGCTGCCGGTGTGGGTTTGATACCGTTTTCTCTTGCCCAGTCTGCAACGAAACGCTCCAGTTTACCGATGGAGATGGGATCCCCCTTGAAACCGCGGATACATTTTCCTTCACACTGGCTCTCCTGCGGGCATACACGACCGCAGACAGCGGGAAGTGCGCTGGATTCGCTGATGATACGATAAGCCTCTTCGATATTGCCGTTCTTCACCTGTTCAATGAACTGAGGGATCTGGATGGCTACGGGACAGCCTTTTACGCACTGTGCGTTTTTACAGTTAATGCAGCGGGAAGCCTCTTCCATTGCTTCCTCTTTATTATATCCGAGACATACCTCCTTGAAGTTGGTAGCACGTTCCTTTGCATCCTGTTCTCTGACAGGAATTCTCTTTAATACATCCATTTTATTTAACCATGCCTTTCTGTTTTATCGTGTTCAGACTTTCCGTCTAAAAGCTTACTGGCAGTTGCCACAGCCGCCGTGATGGGTCTCGCCCTCTTCCAGAGCCAGCATTGCACGTCCCTCTGCGGTCTTGTAGATCTGCTGACGTCTCATTGCCTCGTCGAAGTTCACTTCATGTCCGTCAAACTCGGGGCCGTCCACGCAGGCAAATTTCACCTTGCCACCGACCGTTACACGACAGGCACCACACATTCCCGTTCCATCTACCATAATGGGGTTCAGGCTGACAACGGTCGGAATCTCCAGTTCTTTGGTTAATAAACATACAAACTTCATCATGATCATGGGGCCAATAGCAATACACAGATCGTATTTTTTGCCTTCTGCTACCAGATCTTTTATCGTCTGGGTTACCATACCACTTCTTCCGTAGGAACCGTCATCCGTGGTCACATAAAGATTTCCGGCTACAGATTCCATTTCCTTTTCCAGGATCAGAAGATCCTTGGTCTTGCTTCCTACGATAACATCTGCAGCGATTCCATGCTCATGCAGCCATTTCACCTGGGGATATACCGGTGCTGCTCCTACACCACCTGCAACGAAGAGGATCTTTTTGGATTTTACTTCTTCCAGAGGCTGCTCCACAAGTTCGGAAGGACGTCCTAAAGGGCCTACAAAATCATGGAAATATTTCCCTTCTTCTAACTGTGCCATCATTTTGGTTCCCGCGCCTACCGTCTGGAACACAATTGTGATGGTTCCTTTTTCTCTGTTGTAATCACAGATAGTCAGAGGGATTCTCTCTCCTTCACTGTCCATTCTTACGATGACAAACTGACCGGGTTCACAGGTCTTCGCCACTCTTTTTGCCTCTACCTCCATCAGATAGATGTTGGTTGTCAGCTCCTGTTTTTTTACGATCTTATACATTTCTCTTTTCCGTCCCTTCTGTTAGGATTTATATAGGATTTTATATATCTGAAACAGCCACCAGAGTATAACGGCGACCGCTTTCGTCCACCTGCAGTTTATACAGTTCCTGATTATAGGCATTTACGGCAAACAGGTTTCCTGTCTTTGTGTCGGTTCCGTCTTCACCTCTGTAGATTTCTGCGATGACATAAAAATCATCTATTTTATTTATGTTGGTCACATACTGATATTGATACAGATATGCTGCTCCGGACTCATCAAAGCTGCCGGACTCCTCTGTTATTTTACCACTCTGTATTGCATGGTTCACAACTTTTTTAACGGCATCTTCCGGCATGAATTCTGTATTCATAACCAGATTATAACTTTTTTCAACGATCTCGCTTTTCCTTCCTTCTGCGATCCGAAGGAAGCGAAAAATCGATTTTCCCAAAGGCATGGGAATCGGTCCGGAATATACTGCAGAATTCTGCGTAGGATCGGAACCGTCCGTCGTATAATAGACATCATTTCCATCTGTCACTTCAATGTTGATCGGGAACTCATAGTCACCGCTGACAGTCGTGACCTCCGGTGCGCTCAATTCATCAATTTCAATATGATAATTTTTGGTCACCACCGGACTTTCAATTCCGTTCTCATTGATGTATATTGCTTTAATACAATAATCCCCATTCTCCAGCAAAATAGGTGCGGTATACAGGGAACTGTTCTCTCCGGGTTTGCTTCCGTCCATGGTATAAAAAATCTTCCCGCTTCCGAAAGTGGTCAATTTCAGCGGCTGAATGCTGGTATAATATCCCTCCTGAAGATTGAATTCCGGTTCCATGGCCATATAACTCTGGTACTTACTCATAATGTTTACATTACCGCAGCTTTGCAGAAGATCATTTATGGTTTTATAATCTTCTCTGGCCGCATATATGGCAATCAGTTTTCCGTAAGCAGTCTCCAGCTGTTCGGAATTAGCCTCGGGATCTGCCACGATTTCCCTGAGTAAATATTCGTACTCTATCTTATTGTTTTTCCGGAAGTAAATATCTGCCAGTTCAAATTTAAAAGTAATATTTTCAGGTTCCAGTTCCAGTGCTCTTTCATAACAAGCGATTGCCTGATCATACTCCTCTAATGAGACAAAACCTTTAGCGCATTTTACCTGATAGTCTGCAGAATGATAATGGGAATAAGAAATCCCAAAACCGGTACATACCACAGCAACCACCAGCAGGACCAGCACAAGGACAATAAATTTCCATCGGAATGGGTGCTGTGAAACATGGCTTTCCGGGAGTTCATCCCAATCCTGTGATTCGGGATTTACAGGTTCTCCCTCCTCCGCAGGTTCCGGCTCCATTTCCTTCGCAATGTCACTCAGCGTCTGTTCCATATTGTATTCTACTTCCGGCTCAAAATCAGGGACTATATGGATATCTTCACCGCAATGCTCACAGTAAAGCTTTCCTTCCTCCATCTCTGCCCCGCAATTCGGACACTTCATACGATTATCCTCTTATTGCCTGCAAAGAAACGGATTCCAGACAATTATTCATCAGCATGGCTATGGTCATGGGTCCTACGCCACCGGGAACCGGGGTGATTGCGCTGCATACAGGCTCCACACTGTCGAAATCCACATCGCCGCATAATTTATTCTGTTCGTTCCGGTGAATGCCGACATCGATCACAACAGCACCCTCTTTGACATAATCAGCGGTGATCATTTTCGGTCTGCCTACGGCAACTACCAGAATATCCGCCCGCTTTGTCACTTCTTTCAGATCCTTTGTGCGACTGTGAGCAACGGTAACCGTACCGTTCTCCCGTAACAATAAAAGTGCCATCGGTTTGCCTACAATGTTGCTTCTGCCAACAACAACACATTCCTTACCGGCAATCTCAATGCCGGATCTCTTAAGGAGCTGGATCACACCGGCAGGTGTACAGGATACAAATCCCGGTTTGCCGATACAGAGCGCACCGACATTCTGCGGATGGAATCCGTCCACATCCTTTAAAGGAGAAATGGCATCCAGTACCTTTTCCTCATCAATGTGTTTGGGTAACGGCAGTTGTACCAGAATGCCGTTCACATCCGTTCTGTCATTCATTTCTCGGATCAGCTCCAGAAGCTTTTCTTCTGTGGTCTCCTCCGGAAGTTCATACGCCAGAGAACGAACACCCACGTATTCACATGCTTTTTTCTTATTTCGAACATATACGGAAGAAGCCGGATCGGCTCCTACCTGAATCACAGCCAGAGTCACTTCACGCCCCTGCTCTTTTAAAGCTGCAACTTTTTCTTTTACTTCCTCTTTGATCTGTGCGGAAATAGCTTTTCCATCTATCAACTGTGTCATGGGACACCAGTCCTCCTTACTAGAATAATCCTGTGATCTTCCCATTGTTATCCACATCAATATTGTAGGCAGCAGGTGCCTTGGGCAGTCCCGGCATGGTCATGACCGCACCGGTGAGTACTACGACAAAACCAGCGCCGGCAGATACATAAGCCTCTCTTACGTTTAATTCAAATCCGGATGGTCTTCCTAACAGTGTGGGATCATCCGACAGGGAATATTGATTCTTCGCCATACATACCGGCAGATTACCGAAGCCCAGCTCCGTCAGTCGTTTTAACTGCTTTACAGCAGCAGGCGCAAAGTTTACGCCGGATGCACCGTAGATTTCCTTCGCGATTTTTGTGATCTTATCCGCAAGAGGCATTTCATCCTCATAGAGGACATGGAAATCATTCTCTTTCTCTTCCATTGCCTTTAATACTTTTTCAGCCAGAGCGATTCCGCCTTCGCCACCCTTCTCCCATACTTCCGAGAGTGCAAACTCACAACCTCTTGCTTCACAGAAATCTCTGACATAAGCAGTCTCTGCCGCACTGTCCGTGATGAAGGAATTCAGGGTCACAACTACGGGTACACCATATTTCTGCAGATTCTCAATATGTTTCTCCAGGTTGACAATACCCTTTTTCAGGGCATCCAGATTCTCTGCACCCAGATCCGCTTTTGCTACACCGCCATTGTATTTCAATGCGCGAATCGTTGCTACCAGTACAACCGCATCAGGGGTAAGTCCGGCTTTACGGCACTTGATATCAAAGAACTTCTCCGCACCCAGATCGGCGCCGAAACCGGCTTCCGTAATACAATAATCCGCCATCTTCATGGCAGCTTTGGTCGCTCTGACAGAATTACATCCATGTGCAATATTGGCAAACGGTCCGCCGTGTACCAGAGCAGGGGTATGCTCCAGTGTCTGGATCAGATTCGGTTTTATAGCATCCTTTAACAAAGCTGCCATAGCGCCTACTGCCTTCAGCTGACCTGCCGTTACCGGTTCTCCCTGATAGTTATAGGCCACCACGATACGGGACAGACGATCCTTCAGATCCTTCATATCGTCAGCCAGGCACAGAATTGCCATAATTTCACTGGCCACAGTGATGACAAAATGATCCTCTCTGACATAGCCGTCTGTCTTATTGCCCAGCCCCACTACGATATTACGCAGGACACGATCATTCATGTCTTCACAGCGCTTCCAGATAATCTGTCTGGTATCAATGCCAAGTTCATTGCCCTGCTGGATATGGTTGTCCAAAAGTGCTGCCAGCAGATTGTTTGCAGAAGTAATTGCATGGAAATCTCCGGTAAAATGAAGATTCAGTTCCTCCATAGGTACTACCTGGGCATATCCACCGCCGGCTGCACCGCCTTTGATACCAAAACAGGGACCAAGAGATGGCTCTCTGAGAGCGATCACTGCTTTTTTCCCCATTCGTCCGAAAGCTTCTCCCAATCCTACCGTGGTGGTCGTCTTGCCCTCTCCGGCGGGAGTCGGGTTGATTGCTGTTACCAGAATCAATTTTCCATTGGGACGAGCTTGTATTTTTTCCAGAAATTCCTCAGAAAGTTTTGCTTTGTACTTGCCGTAAAGCTCCAGGTCATCTGCATCGATGCCAATACCTGCCGCAACGTTCGTGACCGGTTCCATGACCGCTTCCTGTGCGATTTCAATATCTGTTTTCATATTTTTCCCTCCGTTTATTCAGACAGTTCTCCATGTCAGATTTCCTCTAACAACTGTTCAAACTGTTCCATACTCATAAGTACCTTTCTGGGCTTTGTGCCTTCTTCTTCGCCGACCACGCCGTACTCACACAATTGATCCATGATCCTGGCGGCACGGTTAAAGCCGATCTTAAGCACACGCTGCAGCATTCCGATGGATGCCTTATCCTTGTCTATAATAAAACGCGCGGCTTCCTCAAAATATTCGTCTCTGTCGTTGCCACCGCCGGATCCGCTTCCGGAAGAGCCTCCCGATGAGCCGATATTTTTAATCTTTTCTTCTATATCCTCGGCATAGCTGTTATAGACATTGCCAAGGGTCTGATTTTTCAGATAATCCACCACATCGGATACTTCCTTATCCGATACGAAAGCTCCCTGTACACGGGCCGGCTTCGAATAGCCCTGAGGGTAGAACAGCATATCTCCTTTTCCCAAAAGTTTTTCGGCTCCGTTCATATCCAGGATTGTACGGGAATCCACGCCACTGGATACGGAGAACGCCACACGGCTGGGCATGTTCGCCTTGATCAGACCGGTGATGACATCCACACTGGGTCGCTGGGTAGCAATGATCAGATGGATCCCTGCCGCTCTGGCAAGCTGTGCCAGACGACAGATGGATTCTTCTACCTCGCCGGGACATACCATCATCAGATCCGCAAGTTCGTCTACGATAATAACAATCTGCGGCATCTTCTTAGGCCGTTCCTCTCCCTCGCAAACAGGCATGGTCTCTATCTTTTTATTATAGCCCTTCAGATCACGGACATTATAATCCGCGAACTTCCGGTAACGGTCCTCCATCTCACTGACACCCCAATGCAATGCAGCAGATGCCTTCTTGGGATCTGTCACTACCGGGATCAGCAGATGAGGAATGCCGTTATACACACTCAGTTCTACGACCTTAGGGTCTACCATGATTAGTTTTACATCATCCGGATGTGCCTTGTACAAAATACTCATGATCAGGGTATTAATACATACGGATTTACCGGAACCGGTAGCTCCGGCGATCAGCATATGGGGCATCTTGGCAATATCCGCTACTACCGTCTTGCCAGCAATATCCTTACCTACGGCAAAAGCTATGTTGGAATTAAATTCCCGGAATTCGTTACTCTCTAAAAGATCACGGAGTGCTACTGTCATATTTTCTTTGTTCGGGACTTCGATACCGATGGCAGCCTTGCCTGGGATCGGTGCCTCGATACGTATATCCGTGGCTGCCAGATTCAATTTGATATCGTCTGCCAGACCTACGATCTTAGATACCTTTACCCCCTGCTCCGGTTGTAATTCATACCGGGTAACACTAGGGCCCTGACTGATATCGGTGATCGTTACCTTCACTCCGAAAGTATTCAGTGTCTGCTGCAAGCGCATGGCAGTCTCTTTTAATTCTCTGGAAGAATCTCCCGTAGACGCCTTTCCCTTCTGTAACAGACTCAAAGGAGGGATCCGGTATTCTGCCGCGGGCTGTTTGGCTGCCTTTGCAATATCCTTATGTATCTGGTCTTCCGCCAGGGAATTCCCCTTAGGAGGCTCCGGTGCCGTGATCTTCGGGCGTACAGGGTTCTCAGCCGGTTCTGCTGGTGTCTCCTCATGCTCCGGAATGTCTTCCTTATGGATCCGGATAGCTTCCGCCTGGGGCGTCAGAAGCGCCGCTTCCTCCTGCCAGGACTCTCTGCGTTCAAAAGGCTTTTTAAACGTAGCTGCGCTACTTACTTCCTCCACCGGTATATCTTCATAAGAAGCCTCCCCCACTGCTTCCTGCATCGTCACCTGATGCATATCCGTCACATTGATTTTATCAAAATCACTGGAAGTCACCCGGGTCTCTTCCACTTCAGGCGCTTCCTGTGCATCCTCTTCGTATACGATCTCATGGATATCATCCCGTCTACCGGCAGGCTGTGTATCCTGCTTTTTCAAGGAGGTATCCATCATAACTCCTGTCACCTTTTTCTCTCTGCGGGGGACAGCATTCAGGATCTGTTCGTTCTCTTTCTCCTCAGCGCGAAGTCTTCGCTCTTCTTCACGGATCCGGCGCTCCTCTTCGCGGATGCGGCGTGCTTCCTCTCTTTGGGAAGTACGCTCTTCCTGCTCCTGCCTGCGGATTTCGGCATTCTCCCGTCTACGCGCCGCGTCTTCTCTGGACATTTCACGGATCCTGTCGCCGCCGTTACGCATACTGTTTAAGAAGGATCGCTCCGTTACCAGGATCAGACTGATCAATGAACACAAAAGCACTACCAGCACTGTTCCTACGGTCTCCAGATAATGTAACAACAGATAACAGATACTGCCTGCGAAAATACCGCCGCCCTTTTTACCTGTGCTACAGTTCGTATATAACATTTTGATATCGTACTGTTCCATAGAGCCGGCAGTCTTCGTGATCAGATCACATACTACACCGATCATTAAAAACAATACGGCACCGGCGATCACTTTTCGGACTGCGGTAGGGTTCCCCTCATTGGCGAACCAGAAAGCCACCGCCAGAAATATTACAATAGGCGCTATATACGCAGTGAATCCGAAAATGCCAAATAAGACCCCACTGATTGCATTGCCAACCGGACCGATAATACCAAAATTGCAACAAAATAATATCAACATCGCAACAAACAGGACGATCAGACCAATCTCGTGAAAAAGTTCACTGTCCTGTGCAGATCTCTGCGCCTGCCTGTTGCGGCTGCTCGTCGTACTTTTTCTTGTCCTGCCGGAAGATGATGTTCTTTTGCCTGATGAAGATGCCATGTCATCATACCCCTAACTTTAATGTTAATACGAATATAACTATTCAGAACCGCATTAGTAAAATCGCATCTACGATGCTTTTCTTTTACGTTAGCCTAATAGTCATAATTAGAAGTATATCATTTTTCCACTGCCTTGTCATCCTTTTTTATATTGCTGTCCATCATCTCCCGAAGCTTTCGGATTGCGCGGTCAATCCCGCCCACTTCATCAAGGATACCGTGTTTCACAGCATCTTCTCCTACCAGGATACTGCCAACATCTTTCGTCAGGAATCCGGTCTCCATCATGAGATCTTCCAGCTTCTGCCGGCTGATCCTGCAATGTTGACACACAAATCCCGTAATTCTGTCCTGGATCAGCTTAAAATATTCAAAAGTCTGTGGAACACCGATCACCATACCGTTCGTCCGTACCGGATGTATCACCATAGTTCCCGTTGGGACAATAAAAGAATATTTACAGCTGACTGCTATGGGAACGCCTATGGAATGGCTGCCTCCCAGGACCAGAGATACCGTAGGTTTACTCAACGACGCCAGCATTTCAGCAATGGCAAGTCCCGCTTCCACATCTCCACCCATAGTATTTAACAGCACCAGCACACCGCCGATTTCTTCACTGTCTTCGATTGCCGCAAGCTGAGGAAGAATGTGTTCATATTTCGTCGTCTTGGAATTCCCTGCAAGATTCTCATGCCCTTCCACTTCTCCGATGATCGTAAGCAAATGTATCTTCTGTTCCCCCGCATGATCCTGCAGGGTGATCTGTCCGGTTTTTTCGATCCGTTCATCTCTGTGTTCTTCCGCTTCCGCTTTTTCTTTTTCACTTTTCATATCACTCATACTTTCACCGGCCTTTCTTAAAAATAAAAAAGACGATACCTTTTTTAAAGTATCGCCTTTAGTGTGTCCGTTTTTCAGCTTTTCATCACACAATTTTAATGGTCAAAATCATCATCATCCGCTACAGGATAATCAAAATCGGAGACATCATCATTCAATTTATAATCCAACACTTTGGGAACATGTTTTTTCGGAACCGGAAGCGGATTCTCGATCAATTGCACTTTATTGTCCGTTTCTGCAGGAAGCCCTTCTTCCTCCAGATCCTGTATCTTAAGCTGTCGTTTCTTCGGCTTGGTTTCCGCCGTAGGTTCTTCGACTGCTCCCCGGACTTGCTGCAATGCATTCTGTTGTGTAAGCTCATACGGCAGGACTGCCTGTACTCCTGCACCGGCCACAACAGCTATGATCAGATACAGCAAAGTAAATCCCTGCATTTCCGCACTCGTCATTCCATAACAGATCATCCCACCCAGGGAAAGGGCAATTACCAGCCACACGGATTGTCTTTCCAGGCTCTTCCGGCACCAAAATCCAAAAACTCCGATTCCGAGAATCGCAACTACTGCAATGGTTATCGCATTATCGTTTTCAATGGTTACCGGTAATACAAAATTTTCCGGAAGATAGATCTTTCCCCATGCTGCCAGTACATTTTCCATCATTTTACCGCTGCCTACGGCATCTAAAGCTATGGAAAGCAAAAAGCCCGCCAGGCTTCCCACAATTCCAAGGATAGCCGCACCGATTTTACGAGCCAGTCGAATCTTCTCCTGTGTTACCAAAAAAATCACAGAAAATATCGGTAGCAATAATAAAAAACCCATAACATCCAGATATCCCAGAACGCCCGTAGCTACCCCGGCAAAAAAGAAACCGATTACGGAGCGGATCCCCGGTTCATCTCCCGACTGTACAAAATGATCCAGGGACTCTGCTGTTATGCACAACCCAATCATCCACAGAAGTATGTACAGCGTTTCCGGTCCAAGAATAACCACCTCTGAGATCACCGGGCACAGCATCCAATATGCGAATGTCACCACTGCTGTTACCGCACCCGACATTTTTCTTAATGCAAAATAGAGAAAAATTCCGGACAGGATCTGCAATATCACCTGAAGGATCAGAGCCGCTGTCATTTTATTGCCCAGAAAAACCAGCAAACCATGTAATACCTGCAGATAAAAATATACCGCTCCATGCACCACCTGCGGAATTTGTGTATTCTCAGTAACCATGACGGTATCAAACCAGATATTTCCGCCCCCTGCGGACAGATCATACCGCATGATTTCTCCGGTACGAAGTACAATGCCAGCTGCGATCAGCGCAACCACCAACAGGCTTTCCGCGATCAGTTTTATCTGTTGTCCGTCTTCCGAAAATGGGTGCTTTGTTTTCTCCAAAAATCTATGTAGCAGAAACACAGCCAGTCCTGTCACCGCAAGCCAAACCCCTGTGATAATAAGGGCACCGTACGCAGGCAGGGTCACGGCCATAGCCGTGCCTACCATTCCGGTGCCCACTATTATTGCATAAACGAACCACAATACAACACTTAAAATGCTTTTTTTATAATTCATTATTTCAGTACCTTTTCGATGTTATATCTGGGACGATGTTTTACTTCAATGTAGATTTTGCCGATATACTGACCTACCAGTCCGACGGCCATCAGCTGAATACCGCCCAAGAACCAGATGGACAGAATCAAAGAAGTCCATCCCGGTACCACATGTCCGGTGCAATAAGAGATCAGTGCATAGATTGCCGCAAGAATGCTTAATATTACAATGATCACACCGGCTCCCAGGATCATGCTGATCGGCTTCACACTGAAAGAAGAAATCCCGTTAAATGCCAATGCCAGCATTTTCTTTAACGGATACTTGGATTCCCCGGCCACTCTTTCCTTACGATCATAATATACACAGTCGGTCTGGTAACCGATCAGAGGCATCATACCTCTTAAGAACAGGTTCGTTTCCTGATATTTGGAGAACTGTTCTACCGCACGCTTGGACATCAGTCGGAAATCCGCATGATTGTAAACCGTCTTGACGCCCATCATCTCCATAACCTTATAGAACCCCTGTGCAGTGGTACGTTTGAAGAAAGTGTCGGTCTTACGTTCCTTACGGACACCGTATACGATGTCACAGCCGTTATGGAACTTATCGATCATCTCTTCGATCACAGCCACATCATCCTGCAGATCCGCATCGATGGAAACCGTCACATCGGACAGATCCATCGCCGTGATCAGTCCGGCGGTCAGTGCGAACTGATGTCCCACATTGCCTGCCAGCTTCACGCCGCATACCTGTACCGGATGCGCCTGATGTTCTTCTTCGATCAGCTCCCATGTACGATCCTTACTTCCATCATTAACAAACAGAATAAAACTGTCTTCCGCAATCTTCCCTTTGCGGATCAGATCATCCAGTACCCCCCTCAGTGCTTCGGAAGCAATCTTCAGCACCTCTTCTTCGTTATAACAAGGAACTACAATAGCAAGTTTCTCCATGCTGCTACCCCTACCCTTTCGAATTATTCGTCCCAGTTGTGATAAACTGCCTGAACGTCATCATCGTCTTCTAACAGATCCAGTGTTCTCTGTAAATTCTTCACTGCAGTCTCATCGGTCAGAGTTACATAATTCTGAGGAATCATTGTGACTTCCGCACTGATCATGGGAATTCCGGCATCCTCCAGTGCTTTACGTACCTCTTCGAAATTATCGGGATCGGTCAGGATCTCGAAGCTGTCCTCCTCTTCGGAGAAGTCTTCCGCACCGGCATCCAGTGCTGTCATCATCAGATCATCCGCTTCCATATCACACTCTTCCTTGTCCACGATGATCTGGCCCTTTTTATCGAACATAAAGGATACGCATCCGGGAGTACCTACGTTACCCTGTCCCTTGGTGAATGCGCTTCTGACATTTGCAGCGGTACGGTTGGTATTGTCGGTAAGTGCATCTACGATGATGGCGATACCGTTGGGACCGTAACCTTCGTAAGTCACGTACTTGTAGTTCACATTGCCTACATCGCCGGCTGCCTTCTTAATACCGCGATCGATAGTATCATTTGGCATGTTGTTAGCCTTAGCTTTAGCGATAACGGTAGCCAGTTTAAAGTTGTTAGCAGGATCGGGACCGCCCTCTTTTACAGCGACTGCAATTTCACGTCCGATAATAGTGAAAATCTTACCCTTTGCTGCATCGTTTTTCTCTTTTTTATGCTTAATATTAGCAAATTTTGAATGTCCTGACATCTTTGTTACTCCTTTGAACTTAAAGTTTCTTTCTCTTTGTATGCGCAACGCCTGCGCAATAACGCTTTTTTTATCATAGCATTATTTTTGTTTTTCTTCAAGCACTGATTGTCCGTCTTCTGCATTCTCCAGTGTTTTTTCCTCCGGAAGCTTTTTGACGAGGACACTTCCGATCATTTTTTTGACCACAGAAAGGATTTTGAAATTGTATCCTTTATAGTCCACATCAAACTGTTCATCCGGCTCTGGGATCCTGTCCAGCCTCGAGATCAGGAAGCCGTTTAATGTCTCGAATTCCTCCTCGTCAAAGGTAATGTCTAACAGCTCTTCCACTTCCTTAAGCGGAGTCTTACCTTCCATGACATATTCACCCTTACCGCGGTTCTTGATATATTCCTGATCTTCATCATATTCATCCATGATATTACCGACGATCTCCTCCAGGATGTCCTCCATGGCGATCAAGCCATCGGTCTGACCGTATTCGTCTACAACAATGACCATCTGTAGTTTTTGGGACTGCATCTCTTTGAACAGTTCATCAATATTTTTGGTCTGAGGCACAAAATAAGGCTCTCTGAGCAGCCCATCCAGCTTTGCAATGGGCAGATCCAGTTTATCATCGCTGATGTGGAACCGCATGGCATCCTTCAGATGTAAGATACCGATGATATGATCAATGTTCTCTTCATATACCGGATAACGGCTGTTCTTGCCTTCCAGCATGGAAGCAATGGCATCTTTTAACTTCGTCTCGCCGTCGATGGCTACAATACTTCCGCGGTGCGTCATGATGTCCTGAGCTTCCTTGTCTCCGTATTCAAAAATATTGGAGATCATCTCCGCTTCACTGGCCTGGATCACACCCTGTTCATGCCCTTCCTGAACCATGTTAATAATCTCTTCTTCGGTCACATCATTTTCATCTGTGTTATTGCGGACACCGAAGAGGAATAATATTCCCTTTGCAGTCAGATTTACCAGCCCCGTCAAGGGAGATAACAGTCTCGTAATCCAAAAGATCGGGTCAATGCAGGCATATGCCCACTTTTCCGGTTTCCTGGATGCCATTTTTCTCGGGATAAGTACTCCGAAGGTCAGCAGAATATAAATCATGGCAACAAAAGACAATACCGTTGCAATCCCGGAGATCACTCCCGTGGGAACATTTTGAAGCGACAATCCGCCGACATTGATCACATGCAGGCCGTTGTCGATCGCCTGCAGCCAAATATTCAGGTAAAAGGCACCCATTAGAATATTGATCAGCGTAATGACTAACTGTACCGTATTGATATAGATCCCCGGACGGCTGACCATCTCAGAAAGCCGCACCGACCGGCGATCCTTTTCTTCCTCTGCTTTATGTAAGATCTCTTTTTCATTGAGGTTGTCAATGGCAGCATCAAATCCGTAAAAAAACATATCTACCAGTAACAGCAGGAAAAAGAGTAATATGGCCACAGGCCCACTGATATCCATCGTTCATTTCATCCTTTCGTATTTTAATTATTTTATATATTCCTCTGGATACGCAGGGTATCAGGCTATGTATCCAGTTCCAGGCTTACCTTCAGTGCCCGGTTCACTCTCCGCATAATATCACCGTCAAGATGACATACTTTATCCTTTAATCTCTTCTTGTCAATGGTGCGCAGTTGTTCCAGAAGCACTACCGAATCCTTATCCATATCATAGAGACGGGCATTTAATTCAATGTGTGTAGGCAGCTTCGCCTTATTCATCTTTGAGGTGATCGCAGCGCAGATCACGGTAGGACTGTGTTTGTTGCCCACATCATTCTGGATGATGAGCACCGGTCTGATACCGCCCTGTTCCGAGCCGATCACCGGCCGCAGATCCGCGTAATAGACATCTCCTCTTCTCATTTCTACTCCTTACATCAGCGATTTAAGATAAGTATTGCCGATTCTTACGGAGTTATACGAGCACTTTTGATCCATCAGAAATTTTCAAAATAGTCTCTTACTTCTGTGATCTCACCATGCTGCCTGTAGACCCTTGGAATTCTTTTCCCCAGGTCACAGACAAATTCATAATTAAATCTGCCGGAGAGTTCTCCCAGTTCTTCCGCGGTGATCCGCTCTGTACCGTCCACACCGAGAAGAGTTACTTTGTCGCCCTCCATAACTCCCGGAATCTCCGAAATATCTACCATGAACTGATCCATACAGACTCTTCCGAGGATCGGTGCCTTCTTCCCCCGGATCAGTACATAGCCTCTTCCGGACAGACTTCTGGGATAACCGTCTCCGTAACCTACGGGGATCGTGGCTACTCTGGTATCCTTCTGTGCCGTAAACAGCCCGCCGTAGCTGACGCTCTGTCCCGCATGAATCGTCTTACAGTATACAATATGACTGTAGAGAGACATGGCTGCCCGTAAGGGTACAATATCCTTGCTCACTTCTTCGGAAGGATACAGACCGTAAGTAGTGATACCAGCACGGACCATATCCATATTCGCCTGGGGCATTTCCAAGATTGCCGCACTGTTGGAGCAGTGCTTGACGGGAATAGTAAGCCCCAACTCTGTCTGTATTCTGTCGATAAAATTCTGAAAAAGTTCCAGCTGATGGTTTGCAGAAGTCTTATCTTCTTCATCGGATTTGGCAAAATGGGTGAAAATGCCCTCCACTTCCAGTTCCGGATGTTCCATAAGGAATCTGACAAACTCCAGTCCTTCCTCATCCGGCGTAATGCCGATTCTTCCCATGCCGGTATCTACCTTGATATGAACCTTTGCCTTCTTTCCGACCTTTGCTGCTGCGGTGGCCAGCTCTTCCACCGTATCCCTGCGGTAGACTGCCGGACGGATCTCCTCCCGGATCAGTTCTTCGTAGCAATAAGGAAAAGTATATCCCAGGATCAGGATCGGTTTCTTCACGCCTTCTTCTCTGAGTACATGTGCCTCTTCATAAGTGGCTGCCGCATAACCGAACATGAAGTCCAGCTGCTCTAACATTTTCGCAATGGGAACACCACCATGACCATATCCGTCCGTCTTAATGACAGCCAGTATTTTCGTATTCTCCGCAATGTTTTCTTTCATATGGACCATATTTTCCCAGATGGCATCCAGATCCACTTCCGCCCATACCCGTTGATAGGACTCTAATTTTTCCTGCAGTTCTCTCGTCATATTTTCACGCTTTCTTATTTTGATTTTTCATCAGATAATCAGCAATATCTCCCGCCATCACACCATATTCGGTATGAAGTCCGGCCGCCAGATCTCCTGCCATGCCGTGCAGATATACGCCACAGGTCGCAGCCTCCGGGGCATCCATTCCCTGCGCCAGCAATCCCAGGATCACGCCGGTCAGCACATCTCCACTACCTGCCGTAGCCATTCCACTGTTGCCCGTGGTATTCAGATAACAGGCTCCCTGTTCCTTACATACCACAGTCCTCGCATCCTTGGCAACTGCTATGGCGTGAAAACGTTCTGCCAGTATTTTCGCATATGTGGGGAGGTCTTCCTTGCACTCTGAGGTCGTCCGTTTTAGCAGTCTGGACAATTCCCCCACATGAGGTGTCAGAAGGATCACTCTGCCCTCCGCACCCTGGGCGCGCAATTTTTCTGCCAGCATCCTGCCGTTCTCCTCTGCCAGGAGATTTAGGGCATCTGCATCCAGTATCAGCGGCTTCCTGCTTCTCTCCACCACGGTTTTCAGACATTGCAGTGCCTGTTCTTCTCTGCCAATGCCGGGACCTATGGCGATGACATCCGCCCAGTCCAGACTCTCCGTCAGTTGTCTGCAGGAGCCGTACAACGCTTCCGGAATCCCCTGCTGTATGATCTGTCGGTTCTCTTCCGCGGTAATCACCTTTACCATGCCGGCTCCGGTACGATAGGCTGCTTTCGCCGCCAAAATAGCTGCCCCCGCCATGCCGTTACTTCCTGCAACAAGCAGTGCTTTGCCGAAGGTTCCTTTGTTCCCTGAAGCGTTTCTCTTAAGTAACTGTACGGAACCTTTCTCATAAGTGTACATTTCTGGTTCCTGTCCTAAGAAGCTCTCCTGTCCGATCCCCACATTCGCAGTCCGGACTTCTCCGGCGTATTCCGCACCGGGATACAGTACCAGTCCTCTCTTACAGAAACCAAAAGTGACCGTGGCATCCGCCAGAAATGCACAACCCAGCACTCTGCCGGTATCTGAGCAGATACCGCTTGGCACATCCAGTGCCAGCTTAAATCCCTCTGCCGCATTCATCTCTTTCACGGCATCCGCATAGTTTCCCTCCACAGGGCGGCTTAATCCCACGCCGAAGAGGGCGTCTACAATTACATTATATTCATCCACCGCAATATTACTGTCTGTCTTCACCGGAAAATGTTGCAAAGTCTGCCACTGCGATTTCCACTGATTTGTAGCTCTCTGTAGATCTCCCACGCATTTTACCGCGACTGCGTATCCATCCGCCGCAAGAAGTCTTGCTAACGCCAGGCCATCGCCGCCATTGTTCCCCATACCAGCAAAAATGAGCACTTTCGTCCGTTCTTTCACGGCATCAAAGCGCTCTTTTATAAAATCCTCCGCTACCAGCGCCGCTCTCTCCATCAGAACCGGCCCCGGTATGCCGAGGTACTCTATGGTATTCTTATCGTATTGCTTCATTTCCTGTGCAGTTACCAGATATTTCATACTATTTTTGCTCCGGATTATATTTCATGTCAAACAGATTGACCACCTCTGCACCAAAGATGTCATGCATGTAGTTATAGATTTCCTGATTCTGCTGTTCCTTCTGCTGTTTCTCGATCAGACGTTTTTTCAGTTCAATGCGGATCGCGCCCACCCACTCTGCAGTCTCATTGATCTGTTTGTCATTATCCTTCATAATATCATAGCAGCACTCCATAGTAAACATCATTAGCTGAAGATTTAATCTTTCGATCTCCCGGGGGAGGTCTTTCAGCTCATCTTCATAAGCTTCCAGCTTCTCATTGCACTCTTCGATCAGGCGCTTATGTTCTTCGATCTGCCTGTTCAGCTTACTGTCCTCTCCCTGCTGTTCTGCCTCATCCACCATGGGAACGATCTCTTTCATCAGCTTCTTTTTCAGATTACGGATATCCTTTGACTCCGTATTAAGCTTTCCCTGTCTTTTTAATAGCTGATTCAGAGCATCCTCCGTCTCTTTTAACGGAACAGAGCCGGTCTTATTTAGCAGCTTGTACCACTTATTATCCAGGGTGAGTACGGGCAGGTGTTTCCCCACAAGTGCACTTTTAAAAGCTTCCTGCCGGTTCTTCGCATTTTCTCCTGCGTTATCGTTGCCCATAATATCACTCCCTTTATGACTTACTCTCTCGTAAGCTCACGAATTCGTGCTATCGCACTCTTCATCCCGCTTCGCAGCCGCTTGTTTTTCCCTGAGGCTCATTATTTTATATCTGAATTGTAACGGTTAATATTATACGAAAGTTTCATTAAACTGTCTGACAGATGTACATTCTCTACTTGTATTCCCTCCGGAACGTTCAGATCCACATGCGCAAAGTTCCAAATGGCACGGATCCCGTTCGCCACCAGCTTGTCAGCCACTTCTACGGCACTGGTCTTGGGAATCGTCAGTACTGCAATATCAATATCATTCTCCCGGATAAAAGCTTCCAGCCGCTCCATAGGCATAACCTTCACACCACGGACATCCTTCCCCACAAGCTCCGGATTTGCATCGAACATTCCCTTGAAAATAAAACCACGACGCTCGAAGTTCAAATAATTACCCAGAGCCCTGCCCAGGTTACCGGCTCCGATAATAACAAAATTATGCTGCTTATCCAGTCCTAATATCTTACCGATCTCACGGTACAGATATTCTACATTATATCCGTAGCCCTGCTGACCGAAACCACCGAAATTATTAAAATCCTGACGTATCTGGGATGCGGTCACCTTCATCAGTCCGGAAAGCTCCTGCGAAGAGATACGTTCTACACCTTCATCCTTAAGTTCCCCCAAATATCGAAAGTATCTGGGCAGTCTGCCGATCACGGCCTGTGAAATTTCTTTTACTTCCAAAGCTTCCACCTCCGATTTTCCTTAAGTATACACCATATGTTAAAAACTTGTCAATGAATTGACAGGTTTTCTTCTTTTCGTTACAATAAAATTTAAAAAGCCCGGTCTCCGTGAGCTGGAAATACTGGAAATAAAGGATACATACTACCATGATATTATCTTGTCAGAATATTTCAAAAGCATTTGTAGAAAATCAAGTATTAAAAAATGTCTCTTTTCATATAGAGGATCACGAAAAAGCTGCCATTGTGGGCATCAACGGTGCCGGAAAAACAACGCTGCTCCGCATCATCGTAGGAGAAATGACTCCCGATGACGGACAGGTGGTTCTGGCAAAGGACAAGACACTTGGGTATCTCGCCCAAAACAGCACCGTGGATACCTCTCATACCATTTATGAGGAGCTGTTATCCGTCAAGGCGGATCTGTTGCGCCTGGAGGAAAAGATCCGAGAATGCGAAAACGATATGAAGCATGCTGATGGGGATGCTCTAGAAGACCTGATGAAGCAGTACACCTCTCTCACCCACGCTTTCGAGACCGGCGGCGGCTATCTCTACCGCAGTGAGCTGGTCGGTGTGTTAAAGGGACTGGGTTTTACCGAAGATGAATTTTCCAAGCCGGTTGCCACACTCTCCGGCGGTCAGAAGACCCGGGTGGCGTTAGGCCGACTCCTGTTACAAAATCCGGATCTGATCATCTTAGACGAGCCGACGAACCACTTAGATATGAATTCCATCGCCTGGTTAGAGACTTATCTGTTGAATTACAAAGGAGCCGTTCTCATCGTCTCCCACGACCGGTATTTCCTGGACCGGATCGCCGGGAAAGTCATCGAGATCGATCAGTCCAAGGCTACGACCTTTATGGGCAATTACTCCGATTATGCCGTAAAAAAGGAACAGCTGCGCGTTGCTGCCTGGAATGCCTATATGAACCAGCAGCGTGAGATCAAACATCAGGAAGAGGTCATCGAAAAATTAAAGTCTTTTAACCGGGAAAAGTCCATCAAACGGGCGGAAAGCCGGGAGAAAATGCTGGACAAGATCGAGGTCATCGAAAAGCCCTCCGAGGTCCGCACGGATATGAAGCTGACTCTGACGCCCCGGATCTTAAGCGGCAATGATGTGCTGACTGTGGAGCATCTGTCCAAAAGCTTTGACTCCCATAAGCTTTTTACCGATGTCAATTTCGAGATCAAGCGCGGTGAACACGTGGCAATCATCGGTGATAATGGCAGCGGCAAGACCACTTTGCTTAAGATCTTAAACGGTCTCGTTCCTGCCGATCAGGGCACTTTCCGCTTAGGTTCCAATGTAGAGATTGGTTATTACGATCAGGAGCATCATGTGCTCCACAGCGAGAAGACATTGTTCGAAGAGATCTCGGACGATTATCCCTACCTGAACAATACCCAGATCCGCAATGTACTGGCGGCTTTCCTCTTCACCGGGGAGGATGTGTTCAAGCGCATCAGTGATCTGAGCGGCGGTGAGCGCGGACGCGTGTCTCTCGCCAAGCTGGTACTCTCCAACGCAAACTTCCTGATCCTGGATGAACCGACGAACCACTTAGATATCATGTCCAAGGAGATACTGGAGGACGCCCTGAACGGTTACGAAGGGACCATATTGTACGTCTCCCACGACCGCTATTTTATCAACCGTACCGCCCACAGGATCCTGGATCTGACGGAGGGACAATTCGTAAGTTATGTTGGAAATTATGACTATTATCTGGAAAAGCACGACACGGTGATGGCTGCCATAGAAGCCAGTGCTCCGCAGAATACTGACGCAGATAACACAGCTGCAGCTAAAGCTGCAGAATCCGAAGTCAAACTGGACTGGAAAGCCCAGAAGGAAGAACAGGCGAGACTCCGCAAGAAAGAAAACGACCTGAAAAAATGCGAAGAAAAGATTGCCGAGCTGGAAGCCCGCATCTCCGAGATCGACACTGAAATGTCCGATCCCGCCATCGGCACCCAGGTGGCAAAATTGCAGGAGCTGACTAAAGAGCAGACTGCCTGCCAGGAACAGTTGGAGAAATTATACGAGCAGTGGGAAGAACTGGCAGAGTAAATATTTTTAAGGGAAGGGCACAGCAACGATAAAATCGTTGGCTATGCCCTTCCTTTGTTTAAACTACTACCTGTTCTTGCACTAACTGCAATATAACACAATATTACATCATTTTCTGGATAAAATAAAAAGAACCGGCTGACATTTTACTGTCTACCGATTCTTTCTATAATTTTGCTCTACAATTCTTTCTTTGATAGCGGCTTCAAATAATTCTTCTTTAATGTTCTCTCATCATTGAAAAAATATATTTCTGATTTTGACAACAAATGATTCTCCATCTTTAGTTCCGTCAACTTAAGTGTACATATCAAATCTGCAACTTGAAACAATCTATAATCAGCTGGAATTACCTTACGAAATTCAACGTTTTCCAATAATGCGTTAAAAACTGATGATAGAATTCTTGTTACCTCCACTTGTCCATTATCATAATATATCTTAACAGTATCATAATTGCAAAAGAAAGCATAATTATCACGAATAAATACAGCCAATTGCTTACTAAGCTTTCCGGTTGCTTCTATAGAATCCTCTATATGTTTCTTTTCTATGTATATTGACTTAAAGTTTATATTCAAACGACGTACAAAACTCATCATTTTCATAATAATTTTTTGTCGTTCTTTTAAATCATATCCTCGATATTCTTCTTCCGACCTTATCACCGGTCCAAAATGAACACTATGCTTTGGCCATCCAATATTACTAAGTTCATTCTCCAATATTTTCAAATCGTCGACAATGTTAACTGCCTGATCATGTAATACCATAGATATAATATAAAATGGTGCATGATAATCATAAACTCCAAAATCCCCAGATTCATCTACAAAAATGCTTAATTCTTTCATTCATCCCCCGTATAATAAAAATGGCGGGTGTCTTCCCCGCCGTTTGGTGGACCCGGGTCTTACGACCAGCCCATATATTTATTGTGCATATGCACAACAGATCTTCATCTGTATTAATAGTATATGCGATTATTTCAAAAAAATCAATTAATTACATACTATTTTTTTCTTTTTTCTTCATTTAAGAATCTTTCTGCTTTGTCATTGCCAGTGAGCACCTCTGAAATACAGCATTCGGGGCACCGAAATAATATGCTCTTGTTTTATTAAACAACCATAAATTTTACTGTTTTGCATACTTTTACTATCTTTTTAAATTCTGTGTTATCCATAAATTGTATATCCTTATGTGGGTGCATAATTAAGCAAAATTTTTCTTGGGACTTCCCGTCCCCTCACAGTGGCTTCCATTGGAAAGCGTTTGAAATCGTCAAAAGTCATACCATTTAAATTATAATGTTATTATTATCACAAAACTCTCGTACATCCTCTTCAAATAAACTATAATTAATTTTTTCCTTTTTCGAAACAGATTTTACAGATTCTAATATATTATCTATAATTAGTCTTTTTTTATTGGCAGTATCAGCTTTAACATACTCCTCATAGTCAATTTGTAAACTTACTGATCTCGTCCTTTGCTTCATGATATTGTCCCTGCGGTGCACCAACTGACCGAGTGACCAGTACGCATCGTTCGGACAAGCATAGGGTACTGTCACCTGCTCTTCTGACTGTGCATTTGTACTTTGCTCTGGCCGGATTTTCATAGCCGGATCGATCAATGTCAGTTTATATGCAGCCCCTGTCTGCCCGGCAGTTCCTTCCACAATAGAAACCATAAGAATATCCGACAGTCTGACATTTAGTACAGGACTTACTCCACAGTATTCATTAACAAAGAGACAACCTACTGCCTTACTTGCTATAACACCTGCACCCATACCTTCATTTTCCGGTAACGTAGGATATTCTTCTTCGGAACGCAACCACCATTCCCACATGGTTGGTTTTTGTATGCAAATTTTTCCCCGGTTGTCTGCCCCCACTGCTCATTACTATATCCATAACTTTCGTTTCGGACTTCTCTTGCATCCAGCAAAAATATTTTATCTCCCGAAATCGCTGTCCATCTCTGAGGTTGAATGTCGCAGGCATCCCCATCACTTTCTGCTACATTTTCTTTTACGCTGTTTGCAATAGCAGCCTGCTCCTGTAATGAAAAAGATGATGTCAGAAAATCATTATTCAAATATTCCCGCAAAATACTATTATTCCATTTGCTGTCATCCACGGCATAATTCAGTTCATGGAATATCATTCCCTTGTCACCGTCTGGCAGAAAGACATTATCACAGTCTAACAGCATCGTCTTTACCGTACTGTCATTCCCGCTAAAATCTGTAGTGCATTTGGAGAGCACACGATATTTCACAGGCTCTTTCTTCCCGTCATTGTCCATATCGTACTCCCCAAAATACACATAATTCCCCTGCCATGCTTCATCGATTATAGGTTTTGATGGATTTTCAATTCCATAATTTCCTATCCCCGTGATTTCCTTCGCCATAGGTTCGTCCAACACACGCCCTTTTGCCTGTACAGTAATACTCAAAAAAGCAATCATTCCCAATATGCAATTCACAATAATTAATTCTTGAATGATTAATAATAGTTTTCGCATATACTGCTTTCCCCTCAATATTTTATTTCACTACTCCAACTATTGTGTGTATTCACCATTTTTACCTGAGGAATTTTGTCCAACCTCATCCCACATATATATTTTCGGTTATTGTATTGAGTTTCATTGTCAAAATAACACAATATTACATCATAGTTGCATCATTTTCCGAATAAAATAAAAAGAATCAGCTGACATTTTATTGTCCGCCGATTCTTTCTATAATTTCTATGTACATTGACTTAAAGTTTATATCCAAATAATGTACAAAACTCATTATCTTTAATGGTTCTCCTTAGCCATGTCACTGCCAAGCGGTCACTCCTTTTCCAACATAAACCATCCTTCTTCAATGTGCATAATCATCTGATTCTCGTTTACCGGCACACAGATAATGTCCTCTCCATTCTGACATTTTATATTGCATACCAGAATCTCGTCATCATATATGCTCAGGCCGTCGTGGATATCCATTTTCTGTTCAAAATCTTCCCGCCGTATCTTTCCGGATTCTATCCCTGCCGTCTGGTAACCGGTCTCAGATATTCTGACTTCATTTTCTGAAACAGTCACACTTTTTCCCAGCCAGTCTTCTACGTTAAAATCTGTGCCCTTTAATGAACTTCTTGGTGCCTCCTTTTCTATTTCTTCATAGCTTCCTTCGTAGGAATTTTCATAGCTGTCCAAATATGCAATTTCCCATGTTCCATTCAAATTTTTTTCACTTACCGTTGGATCACAATATTGAAACCGTTCCAGCAAATAATATCCTCCTATATATCCATAGGCTAAATGCGTCTCATCCAGAATAACAAAGTAATCTACACAGTAATAGCTTCCATCATATATTTTATCCCAATATCTGAGGAAACGTACCCGTTCCATGTCAGCAAACTTATCAATGCTCCAAAAGGTATTCAATTCAAACCATTTATCCTCCGAAGAGTAAGGGATCACTTCAGAATAATCATATTGGAATTTTATCCATCCTAAGGGCTCAGGCCATTCACCAACACTTCTTTCCATTGAATTTTCACTAAGAATAATAGTTCTCCCCAAATAATGATGTGGGAAAAAATTGCTGGTTGCTCTGAAATACGTCGTGAGTTGATGTGTGACCTTCCATTTTCCATCGTAAGCTGCAACTGCTTCTTTCTTTTTGTAATCAATTATTTTTCCTAATATGAGCAATAACATAACTATAAATATTACTATAGATATTACTATAC